>JAABUW010000077.1_pt1 | contig 142393 bp, 58 predicted proteins | sample 5560081 | NCBI WGS metagenome assembly JAABUW01 (sample SAMN10711882, study PRJNA513363) | rock metagenome | isolation source: Antarctica rocks | place: Antarctica: Victoria Land, Knobhead sud
CCAAGCTCTACAGCTGTAGGATTGGCATCTCTTCTCTGACCCAAGAAGGTGGATGCCAATTGCGACAGGCATAGAGCTTGAACACCGGCTCATGCTTCATAATTGTACGATACCTTGATCATAATTGGATTTGACCGAACGTTTGAGGGTCATGTTCTCCATCTTGGCGAAGGGTCTTGTATACCAAGGATGGTTTGGTATCTGCATAGAGTTGTCAGTAGGTTATTCATCCCCGAGGGAGTATGGGACTAATTGCAGACGACCTTGTGATTTTGAGCTTGATGATGTGTCTTGATTTTTAATCGGCAATTCGATGAATCTCTGCACAATGGATGATAGTTGATAAAGAATGAAATGTTGCGGACGTTGATAATGAATTTGTACTGCGGGGCACTGGGGCTTGGTGGGGTATTAGCGTGTGCATAAAGCTTGCGAATCCTTGGCATTTTAATTTTTTTTATTTTCCCTCACCACAGCCCCACCACCGGTACCAGCTCTACGAATAACTTTTCTGATTTACTTACTTTATATGAGTAGATAGCTCTATTCAAGGCGACTCTAACGCCGTAGAAATTAATAAAATCAGGAAAGTATTTGTTAAGTTATCAGGCTTAAGATATGATTAGTAGGCTTGCTCCGTTTTATTAAGCCAAGATTTCAATCCTTGATATCTTCTATTAAATTTATTTGATTAAGCTGGTTTCTACGACGTTAGAGTCGCCTTGAATAGAGCTATCTACTCATATAAAGTAAGTAAATCAGAAAAGTTATTCGTAGAGCTGGTAGGGCTGTGGTGGGGGAAAACAAAAAAAATTGAAATTGCCAAGGATTCCGCAGCTTTCTAATATTTAACGGAGTAAGCAAACGCCGATTGCCGAAGGGTGATCGTGAGATTTGGATAATTCCCCACAAGTTCCAGTCAGCTAGATAATTCTCTTCACGACTTTCCATCCAGATCACCCTGCTCCATTCGAGCTCAAAGGACGATATCCCTTCAAGTCAGCTCTGGTTGAAAGGAGTCCCGTACTATCGTTAGAGAGCCTCGAATCACACTTGCTGAAGTCAACTCTTGTCGCAGCGTCTCCGCAATCTGCACGTCGACATTAGAAGCTTAGGCATCAGCAAACTCCTTCTCCGGCGCGTCGACGAAACCCGGTATAAGCTGAACGAGCGCAAAGGTACGCTTCCGAAGATTGGTTCCTAGGAACGAGATTCCGAGCTTATCCGTACATCGAGGATTGCCAATCGTAGAGGGACAAGCCAACTCAAGAAGCCGGACACCTCGAGCTTTGACAGATAGCCGATTGGCCACCTTCGACTTTCAATACATATACATTCTTTGATCGCGCACAACATGAATGACTCTCCAGGAGTAAGAACGAGAAGGCAAGCAGCTGCAGCGAAGCAAGACATAGCTAAGCCCGCAATGAATGGCCACGCAAATGGCTCCGCCCATCCTAGGAGCTCAGAGTCGGATGAAGCGCACGAGAATATATTCCTTTTCTGGCCAAATCTTATAGGTATGTTCTTTATTCTCCCAGCTTCGGTCAAGGGAGCGCTTGCTCATGTTCTATCAACAGGCTACTCCCGAATCTTTCTCGCCCTCGCCTCCCTCTACTACATGCCTCTACATCCACGAACATGCTCTCTACTATACAGTATTTCCTGCTTGCTTGATGCCTTGGACGGGGTTGCTGCTCGCTACTTCAAACAATCGACGCAATTCGGTGCCGTACTGGACATGGTGACGGACCGCTGCACGACCGCCTGTCTGCTAGTCTTCTTGAGCTCCGCGTGGCCACGATGGGCTCTATTATTCCAGGCCCTGATCAGTCTGGATCTGGCGAGTCATTACATGCACATGTACGCAACACTGACAATGGGAGGCTCGGGCCAGAGCCATAAGAAGGTGGATGAGTCTAGGAGCAAATGGTTGCATCTCTATTACACCAACAAGGTAATCTATTATCTATGGCTTATTTTGAGCTCAGGAGGCTAAAAAGACCTTTAGAACGTGCTTTTCGTGTTCTGCGCTTTCAACGAACTCTTCTTCATCGCCCTCTACCTACTCTCATTTTCGTCGCCTACACTCTCGCCTTCCCTTCTTCCCACCGATAAGTCGCCCGGAGCCTCTCTTCAGCCGGGCAGCCCGTCCTTTCCCTCATCTACACTGTTTGCCGCACCAGGTAGTGCATGGGCTATGGAGCTCGCGCGAGCGAATAAGATGGACAGCTTCTGGCCGTGGGTCATTGCTGGGGTCTCATCCCCAATTATGGCTGCCAAGCAGGGTCTCAACGTATTACAACTGATCAAGGCGAGCAAGTGGCTTGCAGAGGGAGATAGAGCGGCGAGGAGGAAGCAGGGGCTACCGAAGAAGAAGAGGTGAATCTAATCCATATCGCACATTGAGGAGCTGGCCCTTTTTCGTTCACTGTTTATATATTTGGCACCCTCCTGTGTGTATTGAGCGTCAGGCGCCGGTGGTATCGTGCTTTGGCAGAAGGTCGCTGCCATGTTCTGGGCACATAGTTGCATCACTCGCTAAATGTACAGTAATATTAATGTCTCGTCTACAAACATCATATGAACCCAAAATAGCACAGTGCAGCCAAACCGGCGGTTGCCCTAAAGTACAAGGCCGACCTTACCCCGAGATTCACACCAGACCAGGGGGTGCGTTGGCGCTTAATAGGCGAACGTCGATACTGCGTTGTGACTGGCCCAAGCTCCTTTAGTGGGGCGGAAGTACCGGTAGGATTATGACTCTTAGGGAGCTGAAGCCTGGAGGATATGAGGGATGATAAGGCCTCTACTGCTCCTGACGAAAGCGCCATTATACTCAGGAGAAACGCTCTTAGAGTATCAAGTGTCAGACTCCACCGCCCATGCGTTGCTGCAAGCCGTACTTCGCATGTCACACACTGAGATCTCACGATTGCAGATCTGCATCATTGGCATGACAGGGATTTAGGAGCTGTAGAAAACGATCCACCAAAACATTCATGTGGTAATGGCCGGGCTTTGATATGAGAGAATGGGAGACTTCAGCAACCCGCAGAACGCGCAGAACCCGCAGGAGAAGAAGCTGTTGTAAAAAAAACCCCTGGAGTAATTATAAGCTGAGTAGAGAGCATGAGGGGCCAATCGATGTTCATTGGTAGATGGTCCAATTGCCGATTATCTGGTAGGCGAATTTCAATGCCGTCCCGCCTTATGTCGAATCTTGATCTGGAATGCTACCACTTACCACTAATGTGCCCTGGACTCCTTCCAACATGCAGAAGGAACCCTTTGCATTGCATACTACTGACATCTCCTGTGATTTCTTTTCCATGATCTGAACGACCCGAGTAAGTGTCTACAGTCTCCATGCTACCCTACTCTGCCCGCTCCCTTGATTGTCAATACCGGAGCAATTCCTCCAGCAGAGAGCAGCCTTCCTGACTGTAGCTTAGAAGAAGCTTCTACCTGAATCTGCCCCCACTCCAGCTGAGGCCTCTCACGAATCCTCCAGTACATCAGAAAAGTTCGGGGCAGTAGACCTCGCCCGCTGTCGATCCTATTGCACCGATTCCCTCGTCCTTCGACATCCAACGAGAACTTACCTCACCATTTGACAACACCACAACTCCGTACTAAGCTCACGCATTCCACTCTCCACTCCTTGATCAATCTTCACACGTCCAACGTCCTGCCCAACTCGAGATCTGCTACAACGTCCTAGAAGCGCTGCACTACCATTCGTTTGCATCTATCAGACTGTACACTTACCAATCTTTGCTTTGCTATGAGTTTTGAACAGCCAATATATAGGTACGGAGGACTCTTGCATTTTCTCGAATCCTTCCTCCATGCTAACATTGGGATCCCTTCGCAGCTTTTACTCGGGTGGCGAACCTCCTACACCAACCAAGACACCAACCTCCCCAAACTTCTTTCTGAATTCCTTCCAGACCCCGAAGCAAGACTCGAGATCTCATGGTGCCTTTTCACCCTGGACTCCTACATTTCCTTCGGCTGCTAGCCTGGACTACAAAACACCTACTCGGCCGAGCTTTGAACCATCTACAAAAAGTCCCTCGAAAAGCTCAAAGCCCTCAACAGGGCAGGACCTTGAGGCCGAGATAGCCTCTCATGTACACCATCTGTCACCCAACCCGAGCCTACCGCTACCACCAGTAGAGCCACGACGACAGCTCTCGTCTTCCCCGAACCCTTCTGAAACCGCCGAAAGGAAACGCCCTCGTCTGGAGTCCACCAATTTTCCAATAGCACCCAACAAAGACGATCCAAGTCAAGAGGCTAGTACTAGCATGAACTCGCGGAATTCTATGCAAACGCCACCCCCTACAAGCACATCTGCGTCACGCCGAAAAGCACAACAAGCTCAGGTAGCAAGGCTGGTAAAAGAATCGGCAGAAAAAGGGGGTCTGCGGATGCCGTTTCCTGCGCTTGCAGCAAAGCCCGACAACATGGAGATATCTACATCTAGGGTCGAGGAGTCACCGCAGCAATTTGCATCCCTACAATTCTCCCCTGAAGAGTTTGAATTTCCGATGTCTACTGGACCTGCTACGGCACCTGTATATCCACAGCATAAGCTGTTCTGGGATCCTGAGCAAAGTGGCGATGCAACGATGGACATGAACTTCACCATGAATGACAACTTCACGGCTTTTGGCATAGGTCTTCAGAAGCACCTAGATCCATTCGTCTCATCCCACGACCAGCCCACCGGCTTGAGCTTCCCCACGTCTCCAGCCTTCGACCTTCTTGGGACAAATTGCGAAAATGTTGCAGCCTTCCCGTCCGCGAGTATTGACCGTACTCCCAACCGTACAGTAACTTCGATGACAATGGCACGAAAGCCTTCCGGCGGCCACGTAGTAAACCCCAGCCTACTTTTCAGCTCTCCGAGCCGAGCGGCAGCCGAGGCGTCGAGCATGCCTCCAGCAAGCCAGACCATCCAAGATGACAATCTACGGCCCTATGCACACCAGCTTCGAGAAGCTCAAGCCGAGATGGAAATAGAGATGCAGAATGTTCGGAAGCCGAAGAGAAAGAGAGGATTAGAAAACGGGGACTCTCCAGCGGTTAAGGTGGCTGTACAGACGTTGCGTGAAGACCGTACTGATCCTTCTGGCAATGCAAGGGACATTCTAGATATCACTGAAGTCGCTAATGGACGCAGCAAGAGCCGCAATTCCAACGGAAGCTCGAATAGTAAGCACGCTATAGACCAGAAGCCCCTTCAGAGACAGCGAAGCAAGGTTCAAACACGAAGGCCTGCCAGTGTGCCGCAATCTCACAAGCGTACATCTGTCACTTTGACTATCGATGCTAGTGGGAGAGCCAAGACGCAGACCAAAGTATTGGGGAACACTGCTGGGCCATCTTCTCAGATGGACATTGACAGTGATCACGACAGTGAGAGCTCTTCATCCACCTCAAGCGCCGGGATGGTATCGAGTCGGCCGCAATCTTTTGCCTTCGCACCTCCTAAGCAGAAGCTACCACCGGTTGGACGCTTCGCCAATGGATCCAACTCCCATTCGCAGAAGTCTTCTTATGCATCTACGTTGGGGTCAGGCGGTACAGTCCACACTCTACCAGAAGCCAGCAACAGAAGGGGCTCATCGAACCTATGTATACAATCCAATACGTACCCTGCTCAAGCTTCCTTTAACGCCGGTGCCGCAGAGGGGGCGGAGAGCGAAGCGGAAACCGTTGTCGACTCGGACGATGATCGAGGCGACGCCCAGTCCGAATTGAAGAAAGTCCTTCGGTCACGCTCGCAAAAGAAAGCGCCCAAGCGAGCAGTGTGGCCTACACAGAACAAGGTTCTTCCTGATCAGCGCCGCACATACCCCTCACGAGGCAACACTGGAGGGCCATACTACACGACCGAAAACCTCACGCCTACCCATCTAGGGTATAATGACCCATTCAGCAACATCTCGCCAACAACTATAACAGACCCTGACCTCGCGACTCCCAGTACCGGTCACAGCAATATCAGCAGTGATAGTATACGATGTTTATGTCATACGACAAATGACGATGGTCAGCTGATGATACAATGGTAAGTACACTGGCTAGAAATTCATACAAAGCAGAGCGTTGACTATGCATAGCGAATCTTGCAAAAATTGGTCGCACGTTAGCTGCTTGGGGCTTCGTCCTGAGAAGTTGCCGCCTGTCTGGCTTTGCACGTACTGCACAGCGCCCACCCCAAACGTCAGAGGCGGTCGAGTGCGAGAGCCTGCTAGAGCGGCGTTTCCACCGCCTAGCTCGCCGCTGGCTCATAAGAGTCATAGGTTCAGATGAAGCGTTATCCGGAAATATACTTGATATCTATTCTGCGACATTTTCAACATATACTGAAAGCAATCCTGCTTGATTTCTTTTGAATTGGATAACATATATACCCTTGTATCAATTATGGCGAGTATCTTTCTAGCGTTATGTTGTGTGCTATATGAGAGGCTCGTTCTGTTTACGGGTCATGCGACCTAGTAACATGAAGGGGATCTATTAATATTAGAGAGCTACAAACCCGAATATGGCACCATGCTTTCAATGTTTGGAATCTTCAAAATGTGAACGCAGTTGCATGTCTTGTGATACTAGTAATACTAGTTGCGTAAATTGAGATGCTCTACTTTGGGAACCTCACTAAGGTCATAATCGAACTCGATCATCTTGATCCTTGAAAGAGATTCGCGAGCTAATCGGAGGCAAAGCGAGGTAGGATGGCAAGATGAAAGGAAAGTCTTTCACCTGCCGAGTCACCGCCGTCCAATGAAGAGGCGGATCGTCGGCCTGACTTACGGCCAACACGATGCCAAGTCGGTATTGATACCTGCTACCAAATACCGAAGCCCGTCTGCATCACCTAACCGAGATTGGCGACGCTATTCGATGTTCATCCTCTAACGTCCACCCCAGATGCATCCTTTCCGTACTAAGGAATCCTTCGATTCTGTTGCCAAGGTAGACCCGAGTCCAGAAGTAGGTCTAGCTCCAGATATTGGGCTTAGCTGCCGACTAGAATTGATAAGGGTGGTCAGCTCTTTTGGACATTCGTTTTCGAATGTCCATGCTATTGAGTCATGAAGGCGCTAGAGATCCTTCGGCTTTGCTACTAGGCCCAATACTGCAGGTGCATTTGAACGCTGACTATACTCGATTTGATTCTCCTCGCCGCTGCTCACTAATATTGGGCACCTCCTTATGGATGCCACATCCTACTTTACCCCCGACTACAGCGCTAGGGACTAGGCTGCATGAACGTTGAAAGCGCTAAACACCATTTCTACGTTACCACTGAATGTCATCTCCGCTGATGCAACGGACCTTCAGTTCCTGACGTCGCTCCTAGGATGACTAAAGGTCACCAGGATTGGGTGAGGCTGCATGGAACTTCCAAAGCGCTAAATGTCGATTTTGCAATCGACTTCGTCTTACTGACATATCGGACGTTCACTTCTGGTGCCTTTTACCAGTTTCACTAAACTCCACTACATCCATGCTTTCGGATGTTTCTGCTCTTGTGGACTTCACGCACCCATATCCTGCTTGATTCTCGCCGTGATGTGTGAAGCAACGTTGGCTGGGTTAGTGTGGGAGTGTGGGCATTCATTTCCTGCGCTCTTTGTGACTGAGCTACGGCTTTGTTTTCTGTGCTTCGAGTGTGCATGTGTTAGTCAAGCTTGTCATGGCCATGTATAAAGAGCCTGCACTCGTATCATTCTGTTCCTTCAACCTTCTCAACAACAGTCTCCAGTCTTTCCGACTGCAACTTTTGCAACCCTCATAAGTTCTCGAGCACAGTACCTGCTATAATTGAGCGGTAACATCAAGCCAGTCACCAACCAGATCAAGTCATTATGGAGCTTGTTGGGGAGTAAGATTATATCTTCGAACAACCGCTACTATATACACTGACATCTTATAGACTCCGAGCCTCTTCGGGGATGATCTTCACCCCATTGCTTCCACCTATACCTGTCGAAGGTGGCGACATCTACTGCGAGATCCCCATATTCTACTGGGGATCTCAAGCCTCAATTTTAGGCGCAGCCGTCTGGATAGAATGGCACCGCTCCGTCCGCACTGAGCTCGTTGCATTCCTCGAAATTGGCTCCCTGCAAAGCGAGACTAGAGGCGCAGACGGGATCTTCGACGGCCTGGTGAGCGATCTACGAGATCTGGATCTGATAGTCAATATCACTGAGCGTGGAGCGGCACAGTGCCAGATCATCAGCAGGGCTACGGCGGAGATACGAACCATTTGGCAGAATCATGGCCTGCTGTCAGGTTTGGACCCGTTCAGTGTTAGCATTCGATTCTACCGATACCTGTGAATTGTTTTGTACGGCAGAGGCTGGCTTAGTAGCTTGTTGTTGGGTTATATACGTATATGTATCAGGATATCAATTCATATCGTTTGCTATAAACCACATTCAACGACGTAGATCGAGAAGTCTTCAATCAACTTCACTTTGAGCTACCTTATCATTCCCAAGGCTTTTCATAGTGCAAATTATGTGATAAAATAGATATATAACACCACTTACGCTAAGTCTTAATAGTTGGTGTGATTATTATTAGCAGTACTTTAAATAAATGGTGCGCTCGGATTTAGTGGACCTCCTAGCGCGCCTAGCTTAGACCTAAAGGGTAAGGTGCACGGCCCTAATTACGCCTTACCCCTCGCTCCCGAGTAGATCCCCTGAACTGCGCCCGAGGCCCCCTCATAGCCCCTAAAACCCGCCAAAGCAAATCCCCCAGAGTTATCATTTACACCACTGATTAAATGATGTGGTACAGTGGTATGGTACGGACCCCTTATCACACCAACTAAAGTACCTAGGAGAAAAGGGCGTAATACTGATAACTTATTAGTAGTGCGTAAATAGTGGGTATACCACAAAAAGCCTTGACCATTCCTCCAGGCGATAAGATTGTGTCGCACTTTGCCCGCGGACATAGTTCTACTGTGAGGGAAGATAGCCCAACTGTGATAGTGGCTGCGCAAACCACCCCGTGACAAGTGGTCACCTCAAAAGTCCATTCTACTGGAGGCGTCTCTCATCTTGAAGGCTATATACCTTCATTCTCATCTTGCTCTACCAATTCAGCCGCATTAGAGATAGTGTGGCAGGTACAACTAGGAATTAATTCTTTAACTTCCCAATACATCATTTACCAAGCTGACCAAGATCCAAGACCGCACCACTCTCACTTCTGTACACCAAGTCTCCTCTGGCGTTATCCGTATAGTCTGTTCCATTAACCACAATCAGATCAGGGTATCTCCACTGAGTGGGCGCTGTCATATAAGCCGTGCCCTTATCACTCGACCTTATCCCTCTTGGATCAAGTCTATTGTGGGATGAACCACCAGCTCCGTTCGCGAACCATTGCCCGCCGCCCACACCAACGCCCTGATCCCCTGCATGTCCAGCCATTGAGCAGTAGCTGCGGAAGGTGGGAGTTGACTGCCTTGAGGAAGGCTGACGTAGCTGGCACCGTATATGAAGCGGCCGAACCGGGGAAACTGCGCATCGTAACGGTACTCCCAGAACCGGGCTGGTCCCACATGTGTTTCAACTGGTAATCCGCTGCATCCTGTTATATAGATAGGGACGCCGGGGATGGCTCTACCGCTCCAGACTACTGCGATATCTCCGGCGAGGAGGTGCTCGAACCGGGCACGTGTGCCTGGGTTGATGATGTCTGGAGGTGGAGGTCGACAGCATACACCGGGAAGTTGTCCACGGCATACTTGTTCGAAGTACGCGCCCTTGATTGTTATATCGATTTATATTGAGAGAATTACGGTACTCAGAAGCAGCACGATAAGTTAGAGGGGGGCGTAGGGTAGCATTTGCGATCGAAAATTACTGTTCGTTTTCAAAGAAGCGGTGCTAAGAAAGCAAAGTTGGATGAGCAGCGGAAGCGAGATCGTAAATATGTTCCATCTCATGTCGCATTTCATCTAGCGCAGACTGTAGGGCGAATATGAATCCGGGATCTAATGAAGGGGGAAGAGGTCATGAGTCTGAAATTTGGTATGGTACTTCTCTTTCCATGCAGCTAGTCTTCTGCATGGGTCATTGATGTTGCAATGCTTTTCCCTGATCTAGTGTCATTGGAGCTACTTCTTCAGGGTATCTGCCAATCTCAAGATAGAGATAGGATCTGGTATCCAGAGTCATAGCCGCCGCAAGGCGTTCGCCATCGGGAAGAGCGGTTCTCTCATGATGCATGCATCACACTGGCCCTTCAGAGCCCGTGCGTTGCATCTGACAGGCGTTGTCCCAATAAAATCGCTTTAGAGTATGTCGCTTGCAGGTTCCGGTGCTTGAACCCGTTCCTTTGAGTCACGTCAAGCTGTGTCGCGTTCTGACTCGAGCTAGGACCAGATACTGAGCCGCTTCCTTGCTCAAACTGATACTTAGGAGCTATGGGAGACAATGTGGTGCGGGAGGTGAAGGTGGCCCAAGCTCTGAAACTGTTCAGATTTCAATGACTGCAAAAGGGAGATATATCGTTGAGGGACAATTTTGACTTCATTTACTACAGGAGGTATGAAAAAGTTCAAAGCACTAAATTATCACGAACAGTAACAATAGTGTGTACTGATCGTCTCAGCTGTGGTAGATGGGAAAAGATTGCGTGAAGCAAAACCAGACAAAGCGCCGCGGAAAAAGACATCAGGCTGAGCCCTGTTTGTGATGTATGACGGTAAGATGGACGGGGACTGTGCGAAGTGATCAGACTACCGCTCGAGGATGAGGCAGAGTCGCTTCGATGCTGGAGCTAACGGGACATGCGGAGGTAACCTTGGTGGAGCCCGTTGCACTCTCGATCCTCCAGTCCGTAAGGCTGTGGCTTCTGCGATTTTCCGACCTGCTCGATTTTATACTGGGGCAGCACGTCACCTCGTCTTACTTGATGTTGGAGGGATTAGTCGGGTCATACCCTACATACATTGCATAGAAGAGGAAGAAAAGGAACAAGCCGCCAGCCGGAGGGCCGCAGGCATCGACCGCCTAACAAGCTTACAACAAAGCGGCCTATGGGCCTACGAGATAGGTAAATAGAGTCTGAAGTTGAAGTAGAAGGGAAACGGAGGGAAGGACAAGTGGTGTTTTAAAACAGTTATAGCCATCGGCTACTAACTAGTAAGAAGAGGAATAAGTCATCGATAAGTTGGAGTTTTTGACCGACGAGGTTTCTTCAGCGGCTAGTAGGCGCCGCTAGCAGCCCTACTAGGAAAGTATTCGCGGAACTCCCTCATTAGTAAAGTAGTTTTACTAAGGTAGAGTAGGTGTATAAATTAATCAATCAATCAAAACCCTACATACATTTACAATTACTTTGAATCAAACCTACATTTCCAATCTAAATGTATGATACTCCGTACAGTACACAGAACGTTGTCAATGAGGATTTCGGAATAATATGTCGAGAGATTCACGAAGCTACAAGACATCAGCGGGTTACAGGCAAGATTCATAGGTCTTTGATCCTCCTGCCATCAACATAGTAGTGCAGTGAGCAAGACCTTCCGCAAAGATGTTGCAAAAGTCTAGGTAAAGCGTGGTCAGCAGTATCACGTGACGGGAAGGACGCTAAATCTCTTGGCATGCCGACGCCCAACAGTGCACCAGAATCAACCTCAAGTTTTTTGACATCGATGAACAGGTTCAGTTGTGGCTTCTTGAACAACCCCTAAACAGCGCTTACTCAAGACTGTCGACACTGAAAACATCAAAGGGTTTGCTCAAACGCTGCTCGATCTTTGATTTATCTGACCAAGTCAAAGTGAAGAACTTTTCATACCCTCATTGAGGCTTTCGCAGCAACGCAGATCAAAATCATCTTCCCAGCAGAATGTCAGGCCTTAACGTGGAGGAACTCCTAGATTCCACAGCAAACGCTGCTCCCCCCGAACCCAGGCGTGTTCGCTCTAAAAATAGAGACGATCGATACAAGAGCGACCGGCACGACCGTGACCGTCATCGTGATGGCGGCTACCGAGATCGGAGCCGTGATAGAGACAGGAGGCACCGAGACAGAAGCAGGGATAAGGTGAAGAAAGAGAAAGATGCAGATGGAGACGTGGCAATGGGAAGCCCCAAAAGCGAGCGAACAATTGGACGTGAGGGCTATCGAAACAAGAGAAGAAGCCGTAGCCGAGAAAGCGACAGACATCACTCACGCCGTCACAGGGACTCTGCAGATCTGGATGATGCCGGCCGCGGCTCTGGAGGAGACTTCTACCGAGGTGGTGGGCGTCCACGTACTCGATCCAGGTCGCCTGACCGTGATAGGTACTACCGCCCAGGGGGCCGTTCTAGACTTGACGATGAAGACAGAACTCGAGACAAAAGTCCACGCCGTGATCGGCCCAATGGACGAACCCGCGACCCCAGCCCCAAGCGCAAATCGCCAACACCTCAGCCCACAGAAGACGAGCGTGATAGAAGGACCGTGTTTGTCCAGCAACTCGCTGCACGGTTGAGAACCAAAGAGCTGATCCAATTTTTTGAGAAGGTTGGCCCAGTGAAAGAGGCACAGATTGTGAAAGACAGAGTCAGTGGAAGGTCAAAAGGGTAAGCATCGTGACAACCCATATATGAGCGCTGCTAATAAATAATCACAGTGTTGGCTATGTCGAATTCAAACAGGAAGAATCAGTGCAGCAGGCCATCCAGCTTACAGGGCAGAAGCTTCTAGGTATCCCAATCATCGCCCAGCTTACCGAAGCGGAGAAGAACCGTCAAGCTCGCAATCCTGAAGCGACGAGCAGCAACCCTAACCAGGTTCCCTTCCATAGGCTCTACGTAGGAAACATCCATTTCAGCATCACTGAAAGCGACTTACAGAACGTATTTGAGCCGTTCGGCGAACTCGAATTTGTTCAGCTACAAAAGGAAGAGCAGGGACGAAGCCGTGGTTATGGATTTGTGCAGTACGTCTTGCCCCCCAATGTCTCAACTCCGATGTGCTAATACGTTTGCTAGATTTCGTGACCCAGGCCAGGCTAGAGAGGCTCTTGACAAGATGAATGGCTTCGATCTTGCTGGGCGCCCCATCCGGGTCGGTCTCGGTAACGATAAGTTCACCCCTGAATCCACCGCAAATCTACTCCAGCGGTTCCAAGGGCAAGAACACCAACGCAACTATCAGGGATCCGCATTTTCCGGTCACGGCGGCCGTGGCTCGCAAGCAGGTGGTGTAGGTGGCGCCTTCGACCGCGCTGGAGGACGTGACAACGAGAAGGGTGGAGGAGGCGCCAGCGCTCTGGACGATACTGATGTTGCCGGTGTGAACTTCAACAACTATAGCAGAGACGCATTGATGAGGAAGCTTGCGCGTACAGATGATCCTGCACCAGATGCCAACGGCGCTGACCAGAAACGTCCCATCGCCAAGCCCAAGACTGAGACCAAGCCTTTACCTGTTAGTGTCAACCAGGCTAGCCGTTGTGTCCTTCTCAGAAATATGTTTAATCCTCAAGAGTAAGTTCTGCTCCTCCCCAGTATGAATATTTGCCATTGCTAACGCGGCTCTAGGGAAGAAGGAGAGGCATGGATCAAGGAGCTCGAAGACGACGTTCGAGCTGAGTGTACCGAGAGATACGGGAAAGTCGTTCACATTGCTCTAGATCCGAACACCCAAGGCGACATCTACCTCAAATTCGACCGCGTCGGCGGTGGTGAGAACGCTATCAAAGGTCTCAACGGACGCTTCTTTGGCGGTCGCCAAATCAGCGCCCAGCCTGTCGTCGACGCTGTCTACAGCTCTCTCTTCTCCCGCACGTCAGCGCTCTAGGCAATTGTTGACTGTCAATAGTCTCTTCGATCTCATTGGAAGTACTGATTTCGAAGCGGGAAGACTGATGGGAGAATGAACGGTCGGAACTGCTCGCTTGATACTAACGCTTGCTTACTTGTGGCAGAGATTGCACTTCTAGCAGATAATTCACACTTGGCCTACGAGGTTTGTCCCACCTTAGGGAAGACGATTACAGCAATGGTGGGTAGACTGGAGGGTATGCTAAGCGCACATTAGAGATTGGTAGTTGCATGCGGTAGCAGACATAGTTCTAATTGAAGATGATTTTGCTACATATCCGCTGTCCCACCCACTGAACTGTAAACCTGAAATTCCACTATGCCCTTTGCCAATGAACTTCGTAAACCAGCACTGCTATGCTTCCTTGTCAGGGAACCGTGCCTTGGTTCCTGTAACATGATGGCTCATACTCGCCTCTCTAAGATGCCTGTGATCAATGCCTTTATACGTGAACGTCACTTTGGCGTAGTACCTGAATCTTAACTTCGCCATCGTTTCGCCTAAGATATCCAAAGACAACCCAATTGTGCCTGCTGTCCAATGTCCAGCCAATCATGCTTCAAACCCCCAATCCAGAGATGATTTTTCGCACCTACTTTGTTCTCTTTCTGGAAGCCACTGATCAAAGCATGCTAAGCCTAAGCCTAGTATAGCATTGGTCGTATTCTTTTCCGGCCTATTTCTTAAAAGCACGAAAGTGGTGTAGCCTTGCTTGCTTAGTGGCTCGCTGGTGATCTCGCCGGCTGCGTTTGATGGCAAGGCTGGCGTACCTTCTTAGGGCATTCCTCTCGTCTCGACAATCATATCCAGAAATAGAATTCTCCATACTAATTCATGTTTTACCCATATGCTTGCCTTTGCTACTTGTTTGCTTGCAAGCTACTACTCGTGCTCGTTCTCCCAGTACCCTCTCTGCTTGAGCACGCCAAGCAAGCGAAGTACATCTTGATGGCTAGAACGGCGTCGATGGTTGCTTCTGGACTATTACCCTGTTCTTAAATCCAGTAATAATCTCACACTCTACACCTTGAGAGGCATCACTTTATTAGCACGCACAAACAAGAAAAGGTGAGAGTTTATTAGACATACCCTGGATTTGCCCGGAACGCAGTTGTAGCATGAACCGCTATCTCTCTAGAAGAAGTCATAGATAGTGAAAAGCATGCCCTGCATCAGTATATCTTCCCCTTTGCTCTACCAAAGGCACATGGTACTCGTACAGCAATAGACAAAGCTTTGCCCTGCCTTGTCCGGGCTGGTCTCCAGGCTGGCAAACCGGGATACCTCAAGATGGACATCTTTTCTGACGGACGGATCAATCATGCAGGGTCCAAGGCATTTGATCATGACTTCATAGTCCCTAACTAGTACTAGCCTGTTGAAGTTTTCCACAGTAAAAATTTCTTCCACTTTCAAAGTTTGTTGTTCATCGACAACCACGCAACAAGACACAACAATCAACGCTTGCGGTCTTTAATCACCCTGACAACATGAACGAGGGCTTTTAGCTATTGGACGTGAGTGTAACTATGCTCTGCCATGCTTACTCTGAGTGTTGAGGCTGACTGGTGGTGAGAACTCTGCAGACCTCGCCGGGCAGGCCTCCTTACTGAAATCTCCTCCACCATGACTCTCCAAACGCTCTGACGTCAACAATTAGAGCAGATGACCGTCAAGGAGCATTTCATCTAAGGTCTGTCATGCTTGGCACAAGTGTTGCTGCTGGGTGACGTTGAAAATTTCGCAGAGGTCACCGAGCAGACCTTCCCATCCCAAACCTCCACCACCACCTTTCGCCCAGTACTCTGACATTGGCAACGAGAGCATATAGCTGTCAAACAGAAGCGTCTTCATGGTCTGCTATTCTTTGTACGAGTGTTTTCGCTGGCTGATCGTGGAATTCTAGCAGATGTCGACAGGCAGTGTTCCTCACCTCAAACCTCCTCCACGCACGCCAACACTCCGTACCTGCCTTCAAGATACACAATTGCACGCTCAACAGAGACGGGCTAAAAATAAGAGGAGAGATACATACTTGACATGCTTTATACTTTGGTCGGCTGGTGGGCATTGATGGCTTTGGCTCGTTGGCCGATCTCGACGCCGCTGCCTGGTGGACTATTCGACACAACAACCGTTGTCGGAAGCCACCACAAGTGTCGAAGAAGAGCTATACGTGGGTGTATAACGTACACTGAGGGCAAGATACAATACTGCATGGTGAGTACATGTTCTTGGTAGACACCCTCGACATTTACCCATCACGCTGGCTCATTCACTAGGCTGTAGCCGTTGCGAGGCGATAATAGCAATAGTTAACGGGCAGACAAATTATCGCAGGCCAGCTATCGGATTTTTCCCACGAAGGAACGGAAAGAGCGAGCCCAACATGCATAAGACAAGAAAGAGCTTTGGGACAATACATAATCACCACAACGTGGAAAATAATCTCTTGAACTACAACAAGAAGGGCATCGAGCCTCTCGTTTGGCTTGCTGAACGGCTTCTCTGCGATGGATTTGTAAGCTATTGGGGTAAGTCATATCTTTCTCCATCAAAGGGAAGCCAAAACGCAGATAGAGCCCGCATGACCCGGTCACACCACCTGAAGTCGTACACGAACCCTTCATGCAAGGAAAGCGGAGGTATGATCGACCTATAACACCATCTCCCATACTAATAGAGATCAGGAATACGCAAGACAATAACATAGACAAGCCACGCATATAGAAGCAAACGCATTCGCTACCCATTCGGAAGCTCGGTAAAGGACTCTTGTCCTGTCAATACTTGGTAGATTATGGTAGGTCTGCAGAACCACGAGCAACACAATTGCATCTTCCATAGTCTTACAGAGAGCAAATGTATGCAAGAAGAAAAAAGCCAGGCCATACATGCGGCAAAAGACGCGTTGCTACCCCAGCATGCCATTTTCAAGAATTTTGGTCCCCTCAACAGGCGGTAGGCCTGCGAAAATATGTGCAACGCATTGAAACTTGTCAAAGCGTTACATGGTGCAAGTACATGCCAAAGAAGAACACAAAAGGACACTCGTCGCGTATAGGGCAGCAAGATGGCGCTCTACCCACTTGTGAGGCTTCTAGCGGGTCTGGTCCCATCAACAGGTGGTAGGTGCGTGGCTTTATCGCATGATTGTTCTTGCGTATTATGTGCTCTTTTCCAAAATGTGACCTCTCAACTAGGCTGCTGCTGGCAGCTAGCAATATGCCCAAGTATTCTGGTGCAGTAGACGCTCAATGTGTGGCCTTCCTGTAAAAACAACTTCCTGTCTTATGGCAGTGGGGTAAACCTTGGGGCCTAGATACAGGTATTTAAATCAAATATCAAAAAAACAAATGTAGGTGTTGGGTCGTTGAGTATAGGTAGGATGCCACTGATGTTGGTGTAGATATAGCTTTTTTTATTCGGTACGTACTCTGGGTGTGTGATTGTAAAAGTGAGAGGTTCCGAGCCCACTGGCAATATTCTTTGCATTTGTTCACAGTACTAAAGAGTGTCAGTGAATCCAATCCTTATTGATCTCGAAGACTCGCCTTGTTGAAGAAGTAATTGGCTAACCGGACGAGGTCGGATTGCAGAGAGAGGAGTGAGCCTGGCCCAAGGTACGACGAGGTTCCTTTGACAGTTATTGAATAGTCTTGTCGTTGCTGCATATTCTCTACCTGGATCCCCTAGCTGCTGTGAATGAAATGGTACCAAGGGTCCGATGCCATTCGCGTTATCCCTATCTAGATTGGAATTCCTTCCAATCAGCTTTTCAGTTCTGCAAGCAGGACTAGCATTCGGCAAATTTTTGGGCGCGAAGGTGCCATTGGAGTTTCACCTCACCTGGGTTTCAGCCGTCAGAGCTTGAGATGAGCTCTTGATGAGCGAAGGCACCAGTAGCAGCATCGAAGCTACTAGAAGCTCCATGGTAGCCATCTCCCTTTTGCCCTGGAATCTGCTTCATTCTAGCATCTCCTGGGAAGCCCAGTGCTGGCTAGCGTCGTTTTCCCCTTCACTTCCCCCAACCACTACGTCAACTTTTCGCTTCCCGCCCACAATTTTCTCCTCTTTCTACATCACAACTTTCCTCTCCACGTCGCGACCTTCTCCCCTCCACATCACGAACTTCTTCTTTCTACATCACGATCTTCCTCTTTTGATAGCACGATCTTCGTCTCTTGACATCACGACCTTCCTGTCTCTACACCATAATCTTCATCTCTTAACATAACGTCCTTCGTTGTTCCACATCACAACCTTCCTCATTCTGCATCACGATTTTCTTTTCTCTCAATCAGGACCCTCTTCTCTCAACACAACAATCTTCCTTCGTCAACACCACCATCATCCATCAAACTAATATTCTTAACTATTCAAGGCCACTTGATGTTCACACCATCAACCTCAACGAAGTCGTCAGCATCGAGTCCCCGCGTGAGCGCCAAATACAACAACGTAAGTCTCATCCTTCATATCATCCTGCATCATTGCAACTGGGCTTCCAACTTACATCTCACTCACAGGAACCTAACACCATGTCTACCTCACGTAGGCCTGGAGGCAACAACCTCGGTGAGGGGTTCACCGCTTCGCTGTCCAATCTCACACAACGCACCAACAACCTCGAGGTTCCTCGCACCGGAATGCGGCCTCAGACTCCAGTAAGCTCCCTCCCATTAATGTGATCTCATAGGTGACTAACCCACTATTGAACAGATTGCCAACATGTCCCACGGTGAAGCCATGCACGAAGTTGGGCGCCTTACCGCTGAGCTGCGATCACTCCAAGCCGAGATCAATGACCTCAAGCACGAAAAGGAGGCACTTTCCCGCGACAACGACGCACTGTCAGCCGACATGACTGACGTCAAAGTCAAGCTGCAGAGAGCCGAGACAGAGAAAGCAAGCCTTATGGCGGAGCTTAACCATGTGCGAGCTGAGGTCCAGGAGCGCGATGCCGCGATGAAGAAGATGAGCGACGACATGGCGAAAGCCCAGAAAACAATCAAAGTCCAGAGTGACCAGATTGCAACGCCATCCACATCAAAGAAGCCGCCAATGACACCTCACCACCTCGGACCACGTCCTGACGCTCCCAACGCATCCTACACTGGACCGCCACCCGTCTACAGTACTCAGCGTAACGCTCAACCCTTCAAGTACTCAAACGTACCGGGCACTTTCCCTCCTCCTATGGCTCGCCAGAATAGCGCACAGATGCAGGGACAAGACCCCTTCCAATCGGCTCCAATGACTCGTCAACATAACGCACAGACGCAGGGTCAAGACCCATTCCAAGGTGTTCCACTGAGTCGATGTTCAAGCGTACAGTTGTCCGTTCATGATCCTTTCCAGTCGACTCCGATGTCTCGCCAGCCCAGCACTCCTATGCCCGTTCAGGGCTCGTTCCACTCAGGCCCAAACACTCGTCAGGTCAGCGCACCCATGCCAGTACAGAGTTCGTTCCAAAGCGCACAATATCAGCCAAACAACGCCAATGGAAGGCGTGGCTCTGGCGTCCCGTCCGTCCCCACTTACGACTCTTTCAGCAACCATCAAATCGCACTCGTCCAAGACGAAGACATAGAGACCATCAACTTGATCGCGGAACACACGAATCTATTCAAGAAAGTGGAAATTTGGGCCCGCAACTACGCAAATGTTCCAGATCAGGCACGAGACTACGCCTTGCCTAAGGCGCTACTCGCGAATCTGGCGGAGCTCACCAATCCCGACATCGTGATGAGCCTTCTCTGTACCGGCAGTACTCGATACTTTTCTGTGGCAAAACTCATGAACATGACCCTGGCCAATATTCCTCTCCGCCCTCTTGTGGTCAAAGGCTTCACGCCACAATACGACGCAAAGATCTCAGACATCCGCAGCCAGCTCGGGCAACACAGACTGCCTATTCACGTTCGTCGTGCACTCCTTGTGGCAAGTGCTGAAGTGGTTGAGGAGATGATGCACACCGCGGCTTTCAAGCGATGGCTAGAGGGGGAGATTGGAAACCAAATCGGCCGCATGTGGAACTTTATCGAGCCTCTCTTCGCTCCCGGCATGGCTCGAAACGAAGCCTGGGAAGACCTGACCCACATCTGGCGTGAGGCAGTACGCATTGGGCTGCTGCAAATGAAAAAGGCATCAAGTTTCACGCTCGACTTCCCTCCAATCGGTCTGAATTCCAGGTTCAATCCCAGCAACATGGTGAACCGCGACGCTCAATTCAAGCAAGACGCCGTAATCTTGGGCCAAATCGGGGCTTCGGTCCGAATGTCCATCACGCCCATCGTCACCGAGACAAACTTTATGACCAATGCCGTGGTCCCCAAGACACTTCACTACGCGAATGTGCTGTTACAGTTGTGAGGAGAGGAGGTGAACTCGCGGTAGCTTACTAGTGGTGATTTTCTTTTCCGACGGCTTTTCTTCAACATCAGTACCTTTGACCTTACATAGCGGGTAAATAGCCCTTGCTATATGCGCAGGTGATGGATAGATAGCTCTCCAGAACAATTATAGATCGTATGATTACCAATTTCTTGATGCATGTGAACTGTCCTTGGGGCTTTACCCTTGTATTCCGAGACATGTATTTCGGTAGCATGGCTTTGTTGAAGCAGCATTCTCCTTCCACATAGACTCAGTGATAATCACATTTAGGTATATTGCCCTTTTAATGCTCGAAGTTTTTTCTAGTACTCCATCAGATTAGTGCTCCGCGGGGCAAGATGCCTCCGTTCCCACCGCAACTTCTCCTCTGAAATATGTCGACATTCTCACTCTCGATGGTAAGTAGCCCACGCTATTGCACAGGAAGATGGATGGCCAGCCTGAGCCCGTAAACAAGTGCCGTGCTTCTAGCTGTTAGCTGTTTGGATATGTCTATGCCCTAGGAGCTTACCCTCGAACCGGGTACAACTACCTTCCAACATATTGCATCCTGTAATATTTCTCGGGTATTCAGCCCCCAGAAGGAAACGCCATCATAGTCTTGAAGACATTGCCTTATGCCAAAGTTCCTTTGTTGTACTCGATCATCGGCTCGTCGCTGGAGGCATGGTCTCTTCGTCAGTGAGCATTACTTCCGGCATTTCTTCAGATCTTCTCCAATTACTTGAACAGGAACACGTACACAAAGAGGCTACTGACAGCTTCAGCATGCATCAGTGACCAAATTTCGCCTTGGACGTTCCATCTCACAGCTTCAATTCCTGCTTCAATCCAAGTACAAGAATTCCTGGTTAGCTATCGTCCATTTTCAGCAATGCTTGAGAATTGGCCCAGAGTGCATTGTCGAGCCTCCACTTAATGCAACCTTGCCGACTGGCAACACTACTTCGATCAAATTTACCGGCTGAAATTACTTACATTGGGAATTACTCATATTGCTGCTGTGACTCTTGATGCAACGTCAGCAATTGACCGAATCCTCCAGTGAAGAGACCCTACATGCTACGAGGCACAGTGCAAAAAAGCCGGGCTCATCTCCCACACAGACCCATGCTCCTGGATCATTGCACAGGATGCACTCGCAAAATCCATCAAAAAGCAGGGATTCATGCGAAGAAAGACAAGATGAAAGCGAGAAGGAAGGATTCAGCCCCTTTAGATCGCCCCTGCTTCGGGTAGATATCCGGCCAATTCGGAGATATGGATTATGTGTTGCTCCTTCCCCAAATTTTCAGCCTCCAAACTCCACCTACACAAGATCTCGGTAATGGACCGGCAATGCGTGGCTCGATACCTATCAGAGCAGGCAAAACTACGAAGAACAGTCATGCCAGCTTCTATCGCGCATTTCACGACTACTTCGTGACGCATCTCCCCTCCTCTTCACTCCATCCTGACTCTCGCTCCTCTTCGGGGCCACATCACCAACTTCCTCGCTCAGCCTCTAAACCACATCAACCAGGAGAAGGGCCGGCCCCAGCTCCTTTGCTTGGAGGTAGCAGAGATACCACCGTCGTCCGCATCCCTCTCCGCAGCGCCAAGCACCACTTTGGCGTCTCTGTCTCGCGCGGCACTCGCCCCTACAATGAAGACACATATCAAGCGGGCGTGATCGAAATACCCGCATTCGCAAAATCGCGGCCCCTCAATCTTACACGGGCGCCGGCCAGCAGTCCACTACAAGCATATCGGGAGGGGCAAAGAAAGCAGCAAGAAAAGAAAGAGAAGGATAGTGGAGATGGCGAGGGCACATCGGCGGAGAGTGCGAGTGGGGATCCACAGATCTTCTACTTCGGAGTATTTGATGGGCATGGAGGAAGCGACTGCAGCGACTATCTTAGAGAGAACCTTCATGAGAGCATTGAAGAGGTTGCAGTCAAATACGAGCTGAAGTCGACCCTAAGCAACAAAAAGCAGTCAGAAGCCTCATCCTTGAAACCTCAAGAAGAAGCCACAGACACCACTGCAACCGCCTCAACCCTCCAAGACAAACTTATCAGATCCTGGAAAGAAAACGTAGGAGGTTACTTCCGGCGCTTCAAACCCGCTGCCTTCTCCACCCCTTCGTCCACCTCCACGATATCCACAATTCTAACTCACGCTTTCCTCCAAACGGACCTCTCCTTTCTCCTCGCCCAACTCCGTCTCTTAAACCAAGACACCGATACTGTCCGCTCCGACATGCCTCTTAATGCCAACGACCGCCTCGACTCCCCCTCTCACTTCCCCTCGACCTCGCCCCACCAAAAACGCCCTTTCAAAGGCGGCTCTACAGCATCCATCGCCTTAATCTCTACACCCACACCAACGCCATTCTGGCACCCCTCCACACCCAGTACCCTCTACACCGCCCACTGCGGCGACACGCGCATCCTGCTTTCACGGGTTAGTGATGGGAAGGCAGTCCCACTGACAACAAACCACCACCCCTCCTCCCCCTCCGAAAGCGAACGACTCCGCCGTTGGGCCGCCTCTTTCGTGACAGACTCCTTTGGCGAAGAGCGCATGTCCGGCCTCGCCAACACGCGAGCCTTCGGCGACATGTCATCTAAGCGCATGGGTGTATCCGCTGAGCCTGAAATCCGCCACATCGAGCTGAACCCATCGGAATACGCGTTCATGGTGCTGGTGTCTGATGGCGTGGCGGGGAGTGTAAGCGATCAGGAGATTGTGGATTTGGTCAAGGAGAGTCGAACGCCGGAGACTGGAGCTAGGGAAGTGGTGGGGTTTGCGAATGAGGTTTCCGTGGAGGGAGATAATGCTACGGCGCTGGTTGTCAGATTAGGTGGTTGGGAGAGGAGGAGTGAGGGTGGTGGTGGGGGAATGGGAACCAAAGAGGGGAGGGAGTGGAGGAGGAAGGAAGCTGCAGATCCGAGGGGAAGGAGGACGTAGATGAAAGAAACCATATCACGGGACGTTGGGCGCTTTACACGAGTAATGTGCATGCATAGAGCATTCTGAGCGTCTTCCTAGAGGTCATTTGACCCCTAGTAATGTATATGACGCACATTGTCCTTTAGTCCATGAATCTGACTCTGGACTGTCCATCCCCCCCCCTTCCTGTACGAGTACACAAACCCTGTCACGACTTATTCGCAAGATTCTCCTGCACCATCCCCCCAATCTTCCCATCCGCATTGAAATGCTGCCCCACAGCCCCCTGCTTATCAAGCGGCCCTCCGACCTTCTGTGCCGTGCCGCCAATCGCTCCGTCGGCGTTAAACATCGAGCCTACGGCGCCGTCTTTTGAGAATATGGAGGTGCCGGTGCCGGTTGTTTTGTCGCCGGCGGCGGGCTGGGGTTGTGTTAGTGGGGGGGGTGAGAGGGAGAGGAGTGGAGGGTGCGGAGTGGTGAGAAGAGAGGGGGAAAGGGGGAAAGGGGGAGGGGGGATGGGGGGAGAAGGGATGGGGAGGCAAGGGAAGTTGGGGGAAGTACGGTTTGCTTGGTAGTCTCGTGGATTCCGCTCGCCAGGCTGTCGTCTTTCATGGCGGAGTTGGCGCCCTGCTCCATGGTTTTTGCGCTTTGGTCTCCGTCCATTGTGTGTGAGAACGTGAGGAGTTTGTGGAATGTAGAGGAGTGTGAGTGTAGTATTGCACCGGTTTGTGTATTAGAAAATTGATGTTAAGAGGAGTTTGCAAGAATGGATTGAGAATTGATTGTGTTGAGGTTCTGGAGGGACTTTGGAGTAAGCGTCATACGCCGAGGCCTGACGCGCTTTTACGTCAAAGGAAATCATGACGCACGAAACAGAAACTGAACCAATTCCGAGCACGTAGCATTGAGAATAGAAAATAGAAAAATAGGAATTAGGTGATGGTGCTGATTCCCTCAGATGTGGTTATCTTCAAATGGGGAATTGTATGTTTGGTAGAATACTGAGAGCGATTTTTGTCAGCAGAATTCTTCGTCAACCAAACCTTCTAAGCCTGATAGCAGCGCTTGTTAGTGGAGCAAGTCACATGCTCCCCTGGTACGATCCCGCGTTGAGTGGCTTGAAAGACTGTGCTGTGAACGAATCTGCAGAGCTCGATCGCGTTAGATGCCTTTCTTCGCAGAACGCATCTTAATCGCGCCTCGTACGACACCATTTGAACAACTACAGCGCCATCATGAGCGCTAATTGGTCTGATCGCTTGTATTGTACGGATCCTCGCAGCTTGCTGGAAACAGATCTCTCCATTTCTTCATCTTTCGCTAAACAGGGCTTGATACGGCCACAAGAGCTGGGCAAATGCCATTCAGCTCACTGCTTGTATCTGGGGAAGAGTTTGAGGGAGGTCTGGGCCTCTGCTTGCATGTGGGGAAGGGTACAACCAGGTCTGGGCCTCTCCATCTGCAAGGTTTGAGCTCTTGCAGCAAGATGAAAGCCATCTGCGTACGCCCACGTCCACGAAAACGTGGACTACGCAACGAAAGAAAGAAAGAGGCGACCCACCTGCATTATCAGAGGCTGAGTACAGATCAACAAAGTTGGTTGTGTTTCTATGTGTGTGTGCCTGATCTGCCATTGATTCGCCGACGCCTGAAGGATGCTTTGAAAGGTTCATGCACCCCGATAGCGACTGTGACTTATGAGAACATGAAAGTTTGGGCGTATGTCAACCAGAAGTCTTTAAATTCGTCGTACTATGGTACGAACTAATACGACGAGCAACTTTTTCTTTCCTTTTTTTTTCTCTTGGATCGGCACTTTCCACCCTTATCGTGAGCGCTGAATTGCAGACTCGAGAGTGTTAGAAGACAAAGGATTGGGAGTGCTTCGTCCGTCGCGAAGGTTTGCACTGGCTTGTTTTTGGTGGCTTCGACAATACGGAACGTTTGTTTCCCGTCCCTCAACCGTTCAACGGTTGGAAAGGAAGTTTCCATGACCGCTGTGGCTTCTTCTAAGGTACTCCGTACTTTAGTGTTCTTCTAAGAGACTTACCCAGAACGTGCTAACCCTTACCGCCTAAATGGGCAATTTCGATAGCGGACCTTGGGTCGGCTCAACCTTAAATGACCCTAAGATACCCGCTATACCACATATAGCACCCTAGAGCCAACCCAAAGTTGCGCTTCTAGGTACCCGTTACGCTTTCCGTCTTGGACTGTTGGACACTTCCACTTTGCGCCCTTCTTCCCTTGGGACTTGGTAGGCGCCAACCGGGCCAGGAACAAGGAACAAGCGTGGACGTGGGGGAGGAGCGATGGATGTCCGCTAACCATGAACGCCGGCCTTTGACACGTTCAGAGCTCAGCTTTCATACCTCGCCATGGCCGCCTATGAAGGAAGTCCAAATCCCTTTTCCTTTTCCTCCTTGATTATCAACCAGCTTTCCTTCAGTATCATTGGCAGAGCTGAAGCCATTTACAGCACTTTTCCATTCCCTTCTTTCTTCTCTGTATAACTTCACTTGTTTCTTATAGTACACGCTGCTTCACTCCCACCTGAAAGGATTTTCTGTATCAATTGCCTTACGTACTTTCACATGGACGCTGTAAGACTCACCAATTGGCTCATAAGATACATTGTCCTAACTTGTCCTTGAGCGATCTGCATTCGTCCTGTCCCTCTCTTGGTCGACCTGGAGCAATTGACTGTGCTCCCATGATGCCTAGAATGCCGTCACCCATAAGGACTGGCCGTACTTCCCCCATTCGAGATGGCAGCGTCTCTCCAGTATCTTTCCGAGCGACTACTCCAACCGCCAACGACTTTCCTACTCCACAAGGAAAAATATTCACGGTGAGGAAGCGCGACAAAGGCCTTGTCTCTCCCGCCCAGTCAGCCTTTTCTTTCCCAGACGACGACTCGCCTATACATGCCATCTCGACTCCACCGACTCCTCCAGATTCACTCGACCCGGACCAGAGGGCTATGACACGGCCATTGGATCGGGGAACACCAGGAGAGCCAATCTCGACAGTGATTGGCAGTTCCGAACAACGGACGCTCAGGAAAAGGAGGAGCCACCAATTCTACCAGGAAGTCTTTGCCTGCAGGGAGCCCAACATCTCAAACAAGGACAGAATACACAAAGACTCAATTGTAACCTGCGAGATCAAAACCAACGTAATAGTACGTCCTCCTTTCCCACGCCCCAAGCAATTCCCTCCTCTAACAAACTTCTGCTACAGGTCAAAGACGAGTACGAGCTCCTCCAAGACGTATCCCACCACCTCTCCCTCCGCTATCAACGCCCCCTCACCTCCATCGGGGTCACCCTCGCCCACTCTGCCTGCATGCTCTTCGGCGGCACCTTCGACTCCGCCTACATCCTCACCATCCACGCCCTCCCCTCCCAACTGCAACCTACAACCAACAAACGCAACGCAGCCCTCCACCAAGCCTTCATGGCCGACGCTCTCGGCGTAGCCCCAATACGCGGCGTGGTGAAATTCATGGGCATACCGGATGAGGATCTGGCATTCAATGGCACGACGGTGCTGGGCCAGATTGAGAATTTGCAGACCGCGAGCGATAGTGCGAGGCATTCGAAGCAAAGCTCTGTTGCTGGTATGGCGCCCTTTGCACCATCACCGGTACTGAGCTCTGTGACCAACCCATCATCATATGCCCCACCACCACCAAACTCAGCTCCCCATCTGGCATCGCAACCACCCTCGGACCCACCCTCCTACCCAGCGCCCACACTCGCCCCTGCGCCTCCACCAACACTTGCGCCCGCGCCCAGCACGCGGCGTAAAAGACAAGACAGCCAAAGGGATCCGAACCGGTATCGTTTCACACCCAAAAAACTTCCGCTAAGGGAGGGCAGTCAGAGTTTGCCGTTATCCAGGGCTCCAAGTCCGAGTCTTGATGGCAGGCCGAGCTTCAGTCAGGATCCGTTTCGGAGTCCGCAGATGTCGGCGATACCTATGCCGGCGGAACCGGGAAAGAGTGCGTTGGATTGGAGGGCGGAGAGGATGAGGAATCAGAGTAGGGGTGGGAAATTGGGGAAGAGGAGGAGTTTTTGGGGAGTTTTTGGGAAGAGGGGACAGGATGGGGTGAGGGGTGGGCGAGGTGAGGTGGTGAGGACCGGGGATGGCTGATAGATGGATGGAGGACGTGTGTGTGGATGAGTATAGGGGAGGGTGATTATGGGTGGGAAGGCCTGTGTACACGATATGGGAGAGGGTGTGCATATAAGCTTGGAGTGGTTGGGTTGGAAAACAAAAGCATCGTTGGCCCGCATACAGGGAAGATCGAGAATACAGAATCGATTGCATATACACCTGGCTGTTCTTCTTGGTTTGGATTTGAAGTGGATTTCGCGTGAGTCATAGAATGAATGTTGATACAGTGCGAAGGGCAAGTTACCCTTTTTGGTCTACCCCTTGTCCTTTGGCGATTACCGTTGCTTTATTTTTGAAGTCTGAGGTTTCGTTTGGTGAATTTAGTTCTTCATCCATCCCATCATATACGACCACCACCCATCACCTCAGCATCAACAGTAACCGTCCCAACCTCGTCCTCCAAGCCTGTTGCAAACACAGTGGGGCAGGACTTGAAATTCAGGTAAAGTTATTACCTTAACGATCAATGGTGTTGCGTACTGCAAGGCAACAATTTTCGCAGATAGGCGTAAGGGTACTGTGTGAATTATCATCATCATGAGCCCTCTACGCGGGGAAGTGGCTGATTACGTGACTTATGTTTTGAATCATTGTCTGTGGAGTTGGAGGAAGAATGGCGGAGTTGGAGGGAGGGATGGGTAGTTAGGATGTAGAGTACGAGGAGCGAGGGTAGGAGATGTGAGGGTAGGGAGGGAGGGAAGATCTACTCTATTATTGGGGGATATGGTCTGAGGAGATGCGTGAAGAGATGGAGGAGGAGGAGAGGAGGAGGGAAAGAGGAATTGGGGTAGGAAAGTCGGGCTGAGGGGGTGTGTTGTGGTCTGGTGATGGGTGATGGGTGATGGGTGTCGATGGTGGTGAGATTACTGTGTGTTGGGTCTGTCCGAACCCCCTCGCTTGCTTGCTATGCTAGTAAGGGCGTCTGCTTACGGTTAGTGAGGGTAGGGATTCTTATGTTATGTAAGGAGGCAGGGGGGTTGGGATAGTGGCTAAGATGGTGGTGGATATATTTCGATGTGTACGTGTATGACGGTCTATGCGTTGGGGTTGTCGGTATGGGTTTGAGATTTTAGTGCGACTGATTATAATGAGATTGAATGACAGCTGGGTGCTGAGTATTCGGGATCGCATGGACTCGATTATTTTTTTTGGCTATATTTGGAGTGCTCTATCCTGTGATCGTAGACGTGGCTTTGTTGCTAGATGTGTCACCAAGTGCTTGGGGCGGACGTCTTATGGCTGAATACCTAGCACGAGATACAGAATCGAAAAGAAAGGACTGTGGAAAGGGCTACTGGTTTGGTGGGATCCTGTAAGTCAGAGGTATAGCGAGTTGAGCATCATCGCACTACTATATTAGCAATGGTGGTACTGAGAATCCGTAACGCACCTTCTGCTAGCTTGAGCGTCTCAAATATCCAATCGTATCTCGTGAGCGACCAGGCTTATTGTTGCAATGAGGTGACAGTCTTGGGCGGCAAAACTTTCGAACGGATCCTCTAATGGGGCTTGCAATTGAAGTAAGACAGTTTTGGCGTGAAAAACATGGCGAAATTCACTTCACTCTTCACTATCGGGACTTTAACCTCGCAAAATAATGATTTTACCGGTCACCACCCTCGCATTCAAAAATTACTTGCCTCTACCTACAATGGACACTAATACAGCGAGACCACAACATGACTTGCAGCAGCTACGCAAACAGCTAGACGAGGCAATCCAACGATGCGTCAGCCTCGAGGGTACGCTCAATTTCAGGAGCACCGAAAATGCCGCTCTTCGACAAGTTCTTCGTGAAGAGTTGGATCGGTCGCTGGTACACTCTCCAAAACCAGATGCTCATATTCCCAAGTTTTTGCCTGACATTCAGATAGCAAGCCAATGCACAGGTCCGATCTCTCCACGCCGAGCTCATAACTACGAGAGCCAACACCCGCATTTGCGCCGACCGATTCGCACAGGAGATGGAACGATCACGCGTATGTTCACTCCACCGTCTACATTTCAACCAGTGAGACCATAACATACACTAAATTATTGCGCAGCAAACAACACTTCGAATCGAAGCATGGCACGCAGAATTACAAACCGCGGAGGCGGAGATGGATCGCCAAATCCGGCACCTCGACAACCTCCGACGTCCCAGCTTCAACCTCCATGATCTCTACTACCAGCTCGGTATCACGACTTCGATAATGCTGGTAGTCTACCTGTTTCTGGTCATGTACTCGTACCCGGTTCTACACCACTCTGCGGAAGTTCTCTTGCTGGGTAAGGTGTTGAGGGTGTTGGAAGGGATACTTATGGGTTTGGAGGTAGTTGTGAGCGTTGTGTTGTGGGTGGAGGAGGGGCTACCGAGAGGAGGTGGTGAGTAGGGAGGTTTGTGTCGGGCGGTTGGATGTGTCAGTCTGGGTTTCGGAATAAGTGGTAGTCATGAGTGCCACTCGTATCGGAATCCATTTGAGCATGATATTGGGCTTGAAGCCCACGATAGACCACCTTCTTGCTCTAGATGCCTTTGTTCTTTGGCATCCGAGTCTCACGTCTTGCGGTTGTAATCGATCCCGACTGGTACGTTGCCGTTGCGTTATAACGCTGATCAATATACTAGACGAGATAATTTCCGGCTTCATTCATTCCGACCGGCTCTTACACTGTTAGACTGGTAACAACCCCCGGTCCAGCAGCGATGGATCCAACACTTGCAGCCTCGCCTCCTCAGTGCAATGCCGTGATTATACTTGTCGAAGATACAGAAATTGAACGACATTAGCTGCGGTACGATATCAACACCTACAGGCGCAATGAAACGACACTTCGATTTGTCGCTGACTTCAAGCAGCTAGAGTCCGCTTGCTTGAATGGGAACGGATCCTACGATGGAGCAAATCAAAACCTGCATTCAGACAGCTTCATAGACTGCCAGGAGCGTTTCTTCATCATCGACACCCATTGCTGGATTCACGTCAGCTGCGCTGCTGACCGTGGTAAGTCTTGTCCCGTTCAGCGCAGAAGTTGAGTCGCTCTTCTCACATGTAATCCTGCAGTGAAGGTACTTACAAAGCTTATATGCAATGCGAATTGTCGTCTCATCGTCTTCGGCACTCTGGACAAGGCCAGCTATTCGATCTTTTCACAGACCTTTGATTGAGACTTCTCTACCCACGATTGGCCCCGCCAATGTAACGCCAGACAATCCCGCCTCAGGGGCAAGCTTATAAATTCGATTTCTGAGCCTAAAGCAGCTAGGGTTCCAGGAACGAAGAACGAGCGGGATTGCAAGGGGAGCTGCAAGCCATGGGCCCTCCAACGATTGATTTGGCTGTTCGTTGTGGTTACTGGACTAGGCGTGGCTCTATACTCTGCGGGGGTTGACTAAGAGCTCTTCGACTTTGGGCGCAAGCAACATCCGAGTACGAATTTTGCTGGTCGGACTCTTATGGTGCATGCGGTGTTCGGTGCCTTTATCAAGGCTTTGTCTGGATGCTTTGGTAGGCACAAGCTTTGCTCGTCAGCATGACGACCGCGATGGATTTGAGGATGGCTGAGGAAGAGAAGCTTTGGGTGAAAGGTGGAGTAGCCGTCGTTGGCTGTGGACCATCAAATCCGCAAAATTGAAGCGGCGCGCAACCATTTCGGAGCCACTGCATGAGAAGATACCACAAACAGCTACAGATTTTCCAGCGCAGCACACAAGTACTCTACCGTCAAGGGTCTCCTCTTTTCTTGCGATTAGACAGACAAGAGTTCAGATGTCTTTCCGAATAGCCAAACTACGCTAGTCTCAGAGCGATTAGTAACTATGCAGGTGTCCGAAGTCGCGCAAACAAGAATAACCCCACTTCAAAGCCTTGCTTAATCCACCTTCTTTGACTTATCTAAAAACGCTCACCAGTCATTTGCCGCTGACCTTTGTCTTCTGGAACAGTTCAGGCATCTGAGCCTCATTATGGTTCAGTTGTCTTGCACAGCAGCTGCGCCACACTGAATTCAGCCTTACAGCTGCCTTGTATCACTTGCGATCTTCCCGTTCTATATCGCTAGCCTGCCAACTTCTTTTTTTGCAAGGTATGGCTTCTAAACTTGACGGGTGCCCTTCTGGGGTTTATCGAGAGCGTTTGGGCTGCTTCAAAGATGCTGAGGCTGAGAAGAACGAGATGATTATTGTGAGCTGGATTGTGCAAGGCCTGTACTACAATCGGCAGCTTACCACGAGTGATGACAGGAGCTTATCGACAATCTGGAGAAAGCTCGAACGGATTGTAGACAGACTTCGTTGGACTTAGAGCGCGAGCGTGTTGTGTGTCGCAGTCTTCAAGGTCGTAATGAAGAACTTGAAACATTGACTGTACGAGCCATTCTGGTACCTTGATCATACTTTCGGCTTTTTGCTGACAAAAGGCCAGCGTGCGCAGAATGGTCGAGGCTTTGCGTTGGTGCTGATTGACGCCGATGCTGATGACTATATCGTAAATCACACCCCAACTTAGTTTTCTCCACCTTACTCCAATGACCTCTCGCTAATAACGTCGGCTACCCAGTTCCAAGAGAGATTCCTCAATAGAAACGAGGCTGGTGGCGTGGAGGCTGCTGATGAGCTGCGGGGCAGGGTCAAAGAGTACCTGAGACAGATCAAGGTGGACGTTGACAATACCGACATTGTCGTGAAGGCCTACGCAGATATCAAAAACCTCAGTGCAGCCTGTATCAGAAATGGTAAGATGAAGAGCGGTTCTAATTTGAGCTTGTTTGCACATGGCTTCAATCAGCGCCAGGGGTTGTTTGACTTTGTCAACGTTGGTCCCGGGAAAGAAGGAGCCGATAACAAGATTCGAGGTATGTTGTACGAATAGAAGACTAAAAACTATAGCATCCCACTGACCCTTTTACAGAGTGTCTCAGCTTCTTTGTCGGAAATTGGCAATGCAAGCACATTATCCTGGGAGCTTGTCATGATGGCGGCTACGCCCAGTTTCTGGGCAGGTTTGCCGCCGATGCTGCAATCCGAGATCGTATGACACTACTTCGTGGGGTAAATTTGCATACAAGGATTGCTGAGCTGGGTTTCCAGAAGTTTCTCAGGCTTGAAACCGTCTTTGCGCCCCATGGTCTTCCTGCTGTTCCAGTCACACGCTCTCCAGCGCCCGCGACATCTGGAGCGACGTCTGGACAAAATCTTAGAGCGAACGAGAGCATCAACCCTGCTCCCCTCTCTGACAGATTCGGAGCTGTCATACGTGATGAGGCTGGGAAGCGCTTGGACAAGGAGCTAAAGGTCGATATCAACTCTGGGTATCTCAACGTGCTTCGCGAAAATAAATTGTGCGCATACTACTACCTCCGTGGCAGGTGTAACGGTGGCTGCGACAAGAACCATGTTCCTGCACCACTTAAAGCCAAGGAGTTCGATGCTCTGTGGTATTTTGCCCGTGGCGGACTCTGTTACAAGACTAGGAAGGGGAAGGATTGTGATGATCCAATGTGTGTCTACCGACACGAGGAGGGATGTCAGCTTGGATCTGGGAAGGTTTGACTATTGGTAGCTTGCCATTTGTTGGGAGGGGTTGAGCCTCTTGTTCGTCTGAACAGCGGCCAACCTCTAATGGGCCGGTGATCGTCCGGTCTCAACTTGAAGTCTCAGAAAGACTGGTTCCCCACATAGCTCTAGTGACTAGTTCATATGTTATACGGCAGATTTAAATTGACTCTTGGTTACATATTTTTCAAGCGAGCATCTAGTGCAAAGTTAGCGGAGATAGTACTGTTCGGGGACCCTTAGAGACACACAAATCCCTCTACTCGATTTCATCGAGTTCTTCATCATCGAATTGTTCCCGACTGATACGACAAGGCTGCAGATGCACCAATAGGTTTGTCATAGAATCTATGTCCACTAGCCCCACATCTTTACATCGGACATTATGCTCAACTTCACAAAGCCGCCGATAGTCGATACGTACCTGCGGCGGCAGCACTGACGAAGGATGGCTTGCATTGACCTGAATAGGTGGCTTGACCATGCCAGTCTCTCCTGGCAATGCTGGTGGGGGCATACTGCCGGTAAAGATGATGCCATAGTTCTCTTGGTCTGGCTGCTGGGAGCAACCTTGGAGATTGAGCGTGCTGACTGGTCTACGACACAGATCAGCGAAATGCGTCCTGCAGAATATGGCGTCTTACAAGCAGTAACTCGATCGGACACCTTCATGGACGACCAGGAATCTCCGAACAGTGGTAGGTCCGGTGTATGGACCTGTGTATACGTTTGCATACATCATACGAGAGTGTCGGTCCTCTTCTATGCTTGATTCGTCGTCAGCGACTGCGGGCGTCCCTGACACTGTTGCTTCTACGGTCCAAAGCATCATGAAGACCTGCCCGACACGGAAAAAGTCCCTGGCGTCCTGGCGACTACGCGATCTAAAGGCTGAATCACGGTATGAGTTTTATGTTCTTTGCGAATCTTCACTGATGTGCAAATTGACTTGCCTGGATCGTTATACCTTGTCCCGCCACTTTTCAGGCCTATGTGTTCGAAGACCACGAGGTCGTTGTTCCAGTTGGGAGTAGGGATACTGTCTTCGTCCTCTAAAGTGCAGTCGGAGCCCAATTCCTCCCGTTGCAGAGCAGACCTCGACTTTTGAGGCTGAGCAATAAAACTGCGCAGATTATCAGTATCTCGCAACGTACGAGGCGGAGACTGTTATTTACTAGCACGCAGTCGAGAGGAGTACATTGATCGAAAGCAATCTCAACTGAAGCACGTCTCGTAACGCCTTCACATCATCTTTCTTCTGAAGACTCCACCCCATCTTCCGCCAGCTATCTTTCACAGAAGAGCCGGTGCCACCGCCTCCACTCAAGCTCCGTCGATACTTTTCGGTCTTCTCCAAGAACACCTCCATAGGTACTTTCGCGCTGTCGACCTGATGCTTCAAGGCATTGATTGTCGATTGATTCAATTGACACGCTTCTTTCATTTGCTCTACTTGTAACAGTGTTCTGTGCACGCAGCTCAGGTCTTGAATCAGTTGCTGGTATTCCATGCTCGAGCCGCTGCTTTCGGAGAGCGCTAGGACGAGCTTGTAGGCAAGGTTGGCAGCAGCGACGAAGTCGCCAGCAGAGAAGCCGAATGACATGGCTGACAGGGAGTCTCTTAAGTCGGATATACGGGCCCAAATGTATACGCAATCATATTCAAAGCTGATCAATGCTTTGCTGCTGCTGATTGGAACTCATCCCAAAGCCAGGGCTGCGGTGGACAGCACCGACGGAACAGCGCGTCTTAGTCAACAGCTGCGCAGTTGAAAACATGAAGAGTATACTTACCATCGCCAACTCGACGGTGGGACTATCAGCTGAGGTTTCTTGGTACTTGGCGGCCAAGACACAATCGAGACCATAATGTACTTATTTTGCAAGATGATCGACACACTAGCGTCATTTTCTTAACCCCGGCCGTAAACAAGCATCAGGTCTTCAACAACTTCAACTTTGCGCCTTGCATCGTTGCTTGACAGCCAGCGAGATGACAGACCCAAGCAGACAAGCAGACGCGTTGCTCACCGAACACTTTCAATACACACCACTTGTGCGCGTTGAATATTGCTAAGCCTTTCACAATGCTTGCTAACGATTTGCGCAGTCCCTCATTGACGACATAATCAATGCCGTGAACACAATCATCTACCAAGCTATTGAAGCGCTGGAGAACGGCCTTCTACAAATACCGCCACGATCGCTTGGCTTTGCGCGCGATCATTCCTCCACGACTATTTCGGTACCTGACGGTGATGGAGATGGCAATACCGAATACCCCGAGGCTACTGCAGAGATTGAAAATGGCGTCCATCAGCTGGAGACGCTGCTGGAATCCACGGTGGACAAGTCTTTCGACAAGTTCGAAATATATACGCTGCGAAATATCTTGACTATACAGGATGATTTGGCGCCGTGGATGAGGTTGGGTCATTACGAAGTACGTTTCACGATCCATTCTCTACACCTGCCTTTCATTCAGAAGGAGATGTTACAAAGTGGAAGAATCTCTAGCTGACCATTCGTTCGTAGAATCTCCAACTCCCCATCTCCACCACAGCACCGACACCCGAATCCATCCTTCTTCTCCGCCGCAAACTCCAGGAGACTCGCAAACTGAACCACGCCCTTCACTCCACACATGCCCGCAACGCCGCTCTGATACCACAGCTCAACGCGATCCTCTCTCCGTCCACCACCACCGACGCATCTTCCCTCGCCTTCTTGACTTCACCTACGAATCCCGCGGCCCAATCCCTCAATCTCTCCTTCTCACCCTCATCCAAAGACTCGAAACCGCTCACAACGAACGCACAATTCGCTGCTTCGCAGTTACCTGCTTTACGGCAACTGGTGGCAGAGCTAAGGCCGAAGATGCAGAATTTGAGAGACGGAGCTGGGGAGAGGGTAGATTGGGAGAGCAAGAGAGAGGAGCGGAGAGCCTACATCGAGGGTGGTGCTAGGAGGATTGTTGGCAAGGGTGCAGCCGAGGGCGAAGAGGTGGGTGGAGAGAGGAGACAGAAGGAGGAGGTGGAGGGGTTGGAGAGGCTTGTGACTGGGTTAGATAGGGGGAGGGGAGAGAGGATGGAGGAGTGAGATATGTGGAAATTTGAGCACGGCGCCTTGGTGGCTACGAAGAAGCTTTAATGAATGGATGTGGTCTATGGAGGCTGTAAAGAGGGAGCTGGAGTCTGGGGTATCTATGCAATTTCAACAATTTTGACCAGTGGCCGTCATCGCGCCATCCATCCTCGCTTCGCTCAAATCATTCAATCATAAAGGCCGTAACAATCGGTAAGGATCATTTTAGCATTTTCCGCCCTCCAATCATCATGATTTCCACGGTCGTGCTGATACATTCGCATCGTGATCTCGTGAGGCCAGATTCCCAGCTCAATCAAGGAGAGCTTTCTTCTTTGGCGACTTCTTGCACGCGATCCCCTTTCTCATACGCTTCGTCGGGCCCTCCTCCCCATCCTTCATCTTCCTCTTAGTCCCCTCTCCCATGCTACCGTCCTCATAAGCAGACGCCTCTCCTTCCTCCACGACAGACGTCTCACCTGCATACCCGCTATCGTCATCAGGTATGGTCACAGCCTCCGTCATCGCCCCGCTGCTCTCCTCACCCTCATCAGTCATCTCGTCCTCGGTAGTCGTATCACCCACATCTTCAGGATTCTTCACGACAATTATTTCGAGTTTCGACTTTTTGATGATGCTCTTCGTCTGCTTCCAAGGAACACGGAAATTCTTGCTATTGAGCCTCACACTCCAGCACTGCCCAACCGCATTCTTCCCCTGTTCTTTCTGCACCGCGTGAATTTTCTTCCTCAGATCTCTGAGAGCATTCATTGTATTTAGTCGTATCTCGCACCCATCCGACACATTCCTCCCATAGCCTTTTGACGTGAACAGACAAGCAATCCAATAATCACTCATCCATTCTCCTCTTGAGCCAGAATCGGCAGATACTGAGGAGGTGCTAGGCGGGATCAGGAGTGCAGTGCCGACGAGATTGGACTGGTACTTCGGGAGCTTGGTCTCGGTGGGAGGCGTGATGCAGTGAAGGTGGTAGTGGGCGTATGCGCGTGGGTAGCGCTTTCGCATGGCGAGGGCAACGCCAGCACCCCATGCGCCCTTGGTGTTACATGCATCTTGAGATTGGCGAGTCAGTGGTGCTTGGCAAAGGGGTGGGAGAGGGTACGTACGGATTAGTATGCTGTTTCGAGGTGCGTCGAAGATGTCTGCTATTTTCTCATCGATGATGGGCATTATTGATAGTGTATGGCTGTCTTAGAGATATTTGAAGGTTGTTCAATCTGTATCGACGATTATAAAGTCAAGACTGCAGTTCAAAAGATGACGTTGAGAGGGCAAAGAGCCGGTGAAGATGTCCATGGCTGAGTTTAGTGCCAAGCTTAGTTGTCACTTCCTGAAATACTTCCTCCATCTTCTGCATAAACCCTCCAGGCAGGAGCCATCGTCACACTGCTTCGATAGGGCACTTCCGGATACTGCAACGATGTTGACGCTAGGTTGTGATGTACCTGAGATCTACTCGACACACTTGGCGATAGCTTTGCTGGTGAACCTTCCCACGCTAGTCCTTCCCCGCATATCTCTCGTCTTGCATTGCCTTTCTCGAGCATAGTCGTTGTGCAACTCGCGTCTTTCACTGGTCCGTTTCTCTTCTTTGCGGATATCTCTATGCTTGATGCCGTCATTTGGTAACAGTGATTTCTCTTTACCCTGGGCTTTAGCCAATATGTTGTGGAATCCGAACGGCGGTGTTTCCGTCTCTCTTTCTTCTTCTTGTCGTCCGCCGCTCTACGTCCATCTTTGTGCTCGAAGACCTCCCTAGCTTGCAACAATGGCTACGCCTCAGTTCAACTATGCTGGCGACGACGACATCAAGCTCGCGCAGCACATTTCCGATACCTCTCTCGAAAATGCGCAGACCGCGACCAGGAGCAAACGACAGCCACCCGAGCTTATTAGGGACCTGAGCCCGGAAGTCCGCGCAGGTCTCGAGAAGAGACTGATACGCAAAATTGACACGAGACTGCTCCCCATGATTATCTTGATGTATATCATGAATTATCTCGACCGCAATAATATCGCGGCAGCGCGCTTGGCAGGATTGCAAGACCCGAAGTCGAAAGGAGGCATCGATCTCACGAGCACAGAGTATCTGACTGCTCTCAGTATTTTGTTTGTAGGATACCTGCTGATGCAGATACCATCAAATCTATTCTTGAACAAGATTGGGAAACCAGCGCTATATTTGCCTACGGTCATGATCGTTTGGGGTATCATATCTGCTGCTACGGCTGGTGCGCAGAGCTATGGTGGCTTGATTGCTATTAGATTCTTCCTTGGATTCGTTGAAGCTGCGTACTTTCCCGGATGTCTTTTCTTCTTATCGTCGTGGTACACCAGAAGAGAGCTAGGATTCAGGACCGCCCTACTGTACTCGGGCTCCCTTTTGTCGGGCGCCTTCTCAGGCTTAATCTCTGCCGGAATCACTAATGGCTTGGATGGGGCACAAGGTCTACGTGCTTGGCGCTGGCTTTTCATTATTGAGGGCGTCATTACGATCTTCATTGCCGTGTGTGCCTACTTTACGCTACCAAACTTTCCCAGAACGACGACCTGGCTCACGGAGAACGAGCGTCAATTGGCTATTTGGCGTCTTGATGAGGATATTGGAGAAGACGATTGGGTCTCTTCCGGCCAGCAGACCTTCTTCCACGGGATGAAGCTCGCTTTTCAAGATATTAAGATGTGGATCCTGGTAGGATCGATTAATTCCTTATCGTTGGACACTCACTAAGGAGAGGCAGATGGCTCTACTCTTTGGCTTTGTAGCAGCTGGCACGGTCACGAACCTCTTTCCCACCGTCGTTGCGACACTAGGCTACTCAGACGTCATCTCTTTACTTCTCACTGTTCCTCCGTATGTACTAGCGGTGATCACATCCTTTTGCAACGCCTGGCATGCGGATAGAACAGGAGAGCGTTACTTTCATATCACAGTGCCGCTGTACTTTGCAGTTATTGCGTTCATTATCGCTGCAACGACGACGAGTATTGGGCCAAGGTACTTTGCCATGATGCTGATGCCGGCTGGAGTCTACACTGGCTACGTGGTGGCTTTGGGATGGATCTCGAATACGCTGCCTAGGCCACCAGCGAAGGTAGTCTCTCTCTTTCGACAGCCTAGAGGTTTAGCTGACGCTTGACTAGCGCGCCGCAGCCCTAGCTGCTATCAACGCTGCCTCGAATTGCTCGTCTATCTACGCATCATACATGTACCCAGAGGGTGCAGGACCGCGCTTCAGTGAGTTCTTCCAATACCCTCAAAATTGAAAGCAAATGCTGACATCATCAGTTGTCGCCATGAGCGTGAACTGTGTGATGGCCTTCCTGGCCATCTGTATGGCTACTTTGCTTCGGTTTACTCTCGTCAGTCTCAACAAAAAGCTTGACCGTGGCGAGCCAGTCAAGGGCGCTGTGGCAGTGGGTGAAGGGGTGCCAGGAGAGGCAGCGCAGAGGGGGTTCAGGTTTGTTTTGTAGCAGTGTGGGGATCCTCTACCTCCCTCCAACTCCTTTCCAAGTGGCTTATGGCCTATCTATCGGTCTTTTTCTCTTGCAAGCTTTTCCCTCAATGCTTTCTTCTCCTTGCGCCTACATCAATTACTAGCGCAAGTTACCCTACTCCGCGAGAAGATTTGCGACGATATTCCTTCCTATCATCTACACCGACTAACCGACCAATCGTGAAATTCTGTGATCCATCATCCCTACTTTATTGTCGACTGTACTGTTGCTATCTGGTTGCCTTATCGGAGATCGCGTTCGGACTTCGGACTCTGCAATGACTTGAATATATGAGAGGCACCTCCGCTCTCATACCCTCATAGCATACACGTCTACCATCCATACTACAAGAAAAGATAACAGCGAACATGTCTAGCCACCCTGACTCCAGATTCATCCTATGCACAGGCGCAAACCAAGGCCTCGGGTCCGAAGTCATCGACGTCTCTGCGCTTCGCGATCCATCCGTGATATATATGCTAGCATGTCGAAATCTTGCGGCGGGCCATGAAGCTGTGAAAAAACTAAGGGGAATGGATGTTAAGGCTGCGTTGGAGGTTATCCAGCTGGATGTAAACAGGATGAGCAGATTGACGCGGCGGCGGAGTGGGTGAAAGACATGTTTGGGAGATTGGATGGTGGGTGATCATTTAGTTTGATACTCACGTCGGATGATCTCCTTACTGAAGAGAATGATTAGTACTCGTCAACAATGTCGGCATCTTCGCCAGAGGAGCCAACTCTGGAATGTCTCTCCGGGAATCCTACAACAACGTCCTCAACGTGTGAGGATGTATGTGGTGCAGCCGGTATTGTTGAAGACTGCGTTTACGAGGTATATGGAGGGGGGCGGAGGTGATGTTTAGGTTGGCGTTGGATTGGGAGGGGAGGTTTGAGGGAGGAACTTATGTAAGACACTTCCACGACTCCTTCTTCCCCGCTTTGTGCCTTATCCGACGTCATACGACTTTGCGAAGGAGTAAAGCTGTGGATACTTGATCTACGATGACTACTATGCGAACTTCTGCGCTCGTCTTTCGTCCTAGAAGTACAATTGCTGACTCAAAATGGTGCCAGTGGGAATTCGAGGGCGGGGAGATGCGTGCATCATAGTAGGTGGAGCATAATTCTACTCAAAACAATCTATCTACTGATTCCATCAACCTCTTTCAGCCGTTGAACTTTCGAATCTTGCTTTTCGCAATAGACTGTCGGAAGGGGACTGCCCCGCTTCGGATCAAAGCTTCCAATCAAGGTATTGGGGCAAGTCGCGAACGGCTACCAGAATATGCAATGCAAATAGCTTGCAGGCCCAATTTGTGGCATCTCCGAGTACTTGCGCTGTCCAAATTCGACCTTGTATTATGTCGTTTTCAATTTCAACAGTAAACCTTGTTTTTGTCATCCACCCAAAGCTGTACTGATCGTGCGATCCTCAACATGAAGTCATATTTCATCAACAAAACGAGAAGGAAACGCAGCATACCTGAACCAGACGCTCATTCCGATAAAGTGATTGATCTACAAGGCTGCATGGAGCTAGATAAGTGATCCTTGATGGGCGGGGTTATCTCAATTGAAATCGTCGTCACACTTTCTCGTCCTTAATTATTCGAGTAGATGCGCATAGCGGTAGGAAATCAGGTGAAGGGAGTAATAACGATGGAGCCCAAGCAAGATGATCGTGGCACTGCCATCACCAGCGAACCATCGAGTGAGAATGAGGTGGCCATAGAGGAGCCAATTCCTTCCCTTTGGCACAAACAAAGGTGGGCAGAGAGCATCGTGAAGGAGTAAGTCAGATTCACGCGTTAGTACTTTTCCATCCTCACTGACAACATCGATTAGTGAAAGCGTTGAAAAATCGAGAGAAAAGCTGGCTCGGCGGGTCTCTATTTTCTTGTCACAAGCTGACCCAATCGAGAGGAATCGACTCGAGCATGGCCGTGCGCAATTGACTGAAGCACTCAACATAGCGCAAGCCGAACAAGTAAAGAAGTACCCCGAACCACTCCCCGAGTCGGAACAAACACGACGCCGAGTACTCCACGCAAAGATTGAGGCTGGCTATCGAGCGTTCTCGGATGCGGCATACGAGTATTCAAAAATCATGGATATGTTCGTTGGTCAGGCACCGGAGTACGTTGGCCTGGCCTGGGGCGCAATCAAACTTGTTCTTCTTGCCCAGGTCAACCACACAGAGCTCAAACAAAACGTTAAAGAACACATGGAACGAATCAAGTCCAAGTTTGAGATGATTGATCATTTGACGGCTTATATGCCCAAGAAGAACCTCGTTGCATCTGTTACGAAAGCATATGAACTGTTTTCTCGCTTCCTGGCCAAGTCCATCAAATTCTATACGAGGAACACATTTAGTAGGTTGCGAGCCAGAGCTTCCTCCTCAGTTCGTACTAATCGAGCTGCCTAGAGGCGAGAATGACGGGACTCTCTAAGCCATGGAAAATCAGTCTACAAGGCTTGGTCGATGCGATTGATCAGGCGTTCGTGGACATTCGAGATATTTCGCACTACCATGGCCTACTAGAAGGACATGCAAATCTTGCCATGAGCCGTGAGAGCCTCAACAACGGCCAGAAGAGCATCGCGTTGCAAGAGCGCTCTCTCGAAAGACTATTTATCTTGGAGCAAATGATGGAGGAGGTTCACGCAACTGTTGTACGTTTTCCCAAAAAACACGATATTCAACAAACAGCAGATTTTGTTAGGCAGCGCGTGGACGAGAGTTTTGAAGAAGCAGAGCGGTCCCCCACATCCAGTTACCTGAGTAAAGTAGAGAATGAGGACGACCGTGAAGAAAGTGTGACTTCGACAGATTCGATGAGCCTAGACTCGCTATGTAACGATGTCTTCATCGAGCTTCGAGACTTCCGTCTGAACTTATCAAGGCAGACCGTCGCCTTTGAAGAAAGCGCAGACTTGCATGAACATAAAGCAAGACAGAAAAACCTGCTGAGAATGGAGAAGGTCCTGGCATGGGTCGAAGCCGAATCCTCGCAGCTTCTGTGGATTAACGGAAACAACGTCCTCCGCAGGTCGGAATTCAGTATCTTGTTCGCGACCCCACTTCTGGTCCTTGGGGAGGGCAATCATGAGTCGACCCTGGTACTACGCCACTTCTGTGCTGAACATACTTCACAAGAGGTCAAGCACTGTCGTCTATTGGTCCAAAATCTCATTCTCCAGACACTCCAGCAATATCCTCATATACTATCAAAGAGAAAGGCATCACTCAATCGAGAATGTATGACCAGCATGTCTACGCTCTGGGATCTGTTCCTTGGGTGCCTCAATGATACCGCTGCTAGTTGCACTTTCATTGTCATAGATAGTATCGATAGCTTGGGCAAAGGTGCAACGACAGACGATGAAGATGCTAATGTTCTGATATACAAGATGAACAGCTTGGTCAGATCCGGTAAACAGCTGGTGAAGATCTTGCTAACAGCGAGTCTTGCGAAAGAAGCGGCTACCTCTTCGAATGACTCAATGGCCTTGACAACCTCGAGTCGTAAGACAACCATACCAAACGCTCAAGATGATCCAGCGATTGTATCACAAAGGCTCCTGGGATTCCAAGAGAAGCGCCGTACCCACGTCACCTTTTCCGAACTAGCGATGCTGTACATTCCAAATACGACTGTCTACACCGTCCAAGATGGGCATCTTCGAGCCTATGTCGTGGCTGAGCTCAGCGGCATGGATTGGGGTGCGGATTCCTACGGTTTCTTACGTTTGCGAGTCTGGAACATCGACCATGATGGTAAGAACATAGCGAGGCGGTACCGTGACCTCAAGATTCCGCAGTTTGGTGGCGAGAGAGCAATTGAGAGCTTGACATACGTACCAGCTGGATATCTGGCAAATGAGACGGAGCAGCGCCAAAGCATCATTGCTCGCGGACAAAAGTGGTGGGAATATAGTGTTGGAGTACACCATGTCACCGTTGGTGAAGGAACACAACAGGTATGTTTGTTCTCATGAATCTTCCGAAGGAACACAGGTGGCGTTGCCGAAAGTTGTCATCTCTTTGGACTAGGACGAGATCCTCGTAATCAGCATAGAGCTACAAGCCAGCAACGAGGACTCATCATCTGGTTCTCATATGACTCATCATCTCGCCAAGATTTGAGCTCTTGAAGCAAACACTGGTCAATAGATCGGGGCTACGACATTCAAGCGTTTCATTGCAGGACCATTTTGCTTGAGATAGGATATGAGCTGTGCTAACAACACCGAAAAGGCAATAATCGACCAACAGAGAAGAGTGCCGACTGCCGATCACAAAGATTTCCAAGGCGTATTCTCAGTGAGCTCCAAAAAGACGCTGAAATCGCTTCATAAGAGTCTTTGTCCTCACTACATCAGCGCATTTATGGTGCAACAACTTAGCTGGAGTAAGTCATTAGAGCAGTAAAGATTGATAGAAGCTGACTCAAGGTAGGCGATGTTGAAGTTGGGAGCATTTCAACTGTTTGTCGTAGCTACAGCGCACTCGAGTCGCTGGTACTTCCTGATGGGCACAAGAAATATTTGAGGGCTCTTTGCTGTACCCCGATCGGGCCGCCTCTTTTACGTTTCTCAGAGCCCAGGGAATTGAATGAAATGAGTGGATCTGTCAATACAAGAGCCGCCAAGTCTATCATTCTATTCTATGACCCTTCTGGGACAGGAGAGACTACCACCGCTAACGCCATCGCTCAAGCTATGGGGAGATCACTATTGCACTTAGTCATTGGATCGGTGGCGGGAAGTCTCCAGGAATTCACGACGGCCATTACAAGCTACTTTAAGATGGCACAAGACTGGGGTTGTGTGTTGTTACTTAGTAAAATTGAATATATGCTAAGAGGGAATGACAGCGACAATGAAAGCAACTTCCGACTCGATGTTTTACTGAGAGCTATCGACCAATACACCGGGGTCCTTCTTTTGGAAGTGAATCGTCAATTTGGCGAGGATGACACTCTTTTGACCCGCGTACATTTAAGGGTGTATTTCCCTACAACGAGTAGAGAAACGGCAACAGCATTATGGATGTCGATCTTGAAAAGATCAGAGTCAGAAAATCAGGATCTCAGGTTCGACGTGCCTGACATCATGAGATTCGGCGAAGGGGAAGAGGAAATATCAGACATGAACGGCCGACAAATGGAGAATTTGTTTGCGACCGCGATTCAATTTGCCAGATTTGAGCCCGTGGATTTCAATCGCAACTTCGGCGTGAAGGTGCCCGCGCGCGTATCAGCCAAATCGTTCAAGGACGTTGCCGTATTGAAGGAGTCAGCCGTAAAAGGGGACTATACGACTAGAAAACACCTCGCATTAATGCAGGAAAGAGCACGAGAAGCCGAACGACGAACCGCAGGTGCTCTTTCTCAGCGTGCAGACAATCAAGAATCCCTGCAATTATTACATGAAGGCAAGAAATTTGAAAATATCGCCACGATAAATGCTTGAGCTTGGATGCGGCGGGCCTGGCCAGACAAGAAAGAACGAGGGAAATTTGGTGACGACGACGAGCTCGAGGACAAGGAAGACGGCAACGTAAGAGAACAAGATAGACCTAGATGGATGGAAGGAGCTTGGCGAGAAGATAAAAGAAGGCGGAATAGACAAATACGTTAGAAACTACGTGAATACTACGTGAGTTTGAGCAATTAGAGAAGTACGAGGTGTTGGATGACACGGTCAGGGACGTTCGTGTCGGCAGCAAAGACATCTAGACGGCAGTCTTAGACGGCATAGCAGAGACAGAATACCGAGGTACAAATACCACGTTCAAGTCTATGGATGCGGTAAGTGCGAGTGGAAATGCTGTCTTTTACATGAACGCTGTACCTTTCGATTCCGAGCCGCGCAGGTATTGATATGTGGCGGATGCAATGCAAGTGATGTTTGACGAAAGGATGATACTGCGCAAATTCGAAGAAATCAGTATGAAGATTGAATATGACCGGATCGTGATTGGAGAAGGGCGGGTTTTGAAGATTTGTGCGCAGAACAGTAGCATGGATTTGGTTGAGGTTGCTAAGAGGTAGCCTCATATATTTGACGTTGTGCACCGAAAGCCGTCCTTATTTCACGCCAATCACTAGTCTCTACTTTGATGGAAAAGCCAGAGCTCGGCGCAAAACAAAGAAATTCCTTGCTTTCATGTTGCCGCATTGGGCGTGGAGAGTGGACCTTTGTCGCGGCAACAGGACAAAGCGCCCACCGCATTCAGCAAGTGCATTTTCCATGCTTCAAGAGCACACCTTCCCGTGATCTCTCTGCAGACTCTACGCAATCTTCTCCTTACTGTCACTCAATTTCAAAATTGTTCAATATCCCCCCACCATGTATACCCAGATTCTCCTCATCACCACTACCCTCCTCGGCCTCACCACCCAAGCGCTAGCGCAATACTCCAAACTCTCCGCCGACGCCGCGTCCCTCGCAGCCAAAAACAGCGTCATCGGCAACGCTGTCTCCGCCTGGCAAGCCACCGAAACCATCATTGCCAGCGCCGCAATCCAGTCTCAAAACCAAGCGTATGTCGAGGCACTCATCACCGGCTCTACCGCCGTCCTCCCCGGCTATCTGAACCAACTCCCAAGCTCATTGCGCCAACCTGCTAGCTCGCTCGTGGAAGCTGAGGCCGGTGTGGTCGTGTCAGACCTGGCGCCTGCGTTGGGTGGTGCTGCGAGGACTACTACAGTTTCGAGCAGTGGAGGGACAATCACGAGTTCTGGAACGAGCAAGACGAGTACTTCGACCAGTGGGACTTCAATGTCTAGCAGCTCTACTCTAACGACTTCTACTAGCTCTGGCAGCAAGAATGGCGGGGTTCAGCCGACTGGAATTTTGATGGCGGCTGGAGCTGCTGGAGCTGGCGTGATGGGCGTGATGGCTATGTTGTGATGGCATTGTAGAAGGCGACTGCTGATTGGGGCCTGTGGATGTCGATTGATCTGGGGAATACTGTGGGTATGGTCGCAAGGTAGAGCCTTAATTAATTGTGCGACAATGTTGGCATTAAAATCGTATATATGGCTCCTGAGAGACTACAGAACCTCCCCCACATTGCAAGACTGACATTCGTCCACACTGACTACCATTCCCTTTGTTGGCATTCTAGTTGACGCATTTGAAAACGTTCACATTCTTGCTGTTTCCGGCTACCTGGACACATATGCTCCCACAGAAGCCACGTGAGTCATATTCACATGGTCAAAGGGCTGTTTTGGCCTGCAAAGCGTGCTTTGCCGCGAGTGGTTCTGCGGATGTAAAAGTCGGAGATTTCAGTGATAGTATTTACGGCAAGATCTGCCGAGCGATTACCGAGGTTCGGGCCGACGATGAATTTACCTATTTACAGTACCTTAGCACACTTAGGTAGCTTACCAATTTGCCACTCTTGGCTGCCATGGCGTGGTTCAGCTTTTCATCACAGCCTCGATGCCTGAGGTGACTCTTTAATATCCCCTTGAATCCGCATCGCCCGCTCCCTCATTCTTCACTCCTTACAGCGTTCACTATGCCTGGTACTGCGCTCCCTACAATTGCGACTGCCAATGTGGCATCTCACAACAACGAAAAGTCCTGCTACGTCACCATTGGCGCCAATGTCTACGATGTAACAAAGTTCATGCCTGATCATCCGGGAGGAGGAGACCTGATACTGCAATATGGAGGGAAGGATGTCTCGAAGATTCTGGTCGATGAATTGTCACACAAGCACACTGAAGCCGCCTACGAGATCCTGAACGAGAGCCTGATTGGCTTCGTAGCCAATGAAGTCGTCATCGACGCGGTGACCGCGCACGACCGCCCTGAAGACATTGTACCAATGCTGCCGAATAAAAAGGGAATGGCTGCGCTGAAAGCAAATGGTGCCGCTGGAGAGCTTACCGCTGCAAAAGAGGTCTTCGCTGCAACAGGGCTCTCGTGCGCAGAGGATCTGAAGAAAGAGACGGACCTCAACGCCGATTTCAAAACACACAAATTTCTGGATCTGAACAAGCCTCTGTTGATGCAAGTGTGGAATGGTGGCTACAGCAAGGCTTTCTACCTTGAGCAAGTGCATCGGCCACGGTACTACACAAAAGGAGACGGATCCGCCCCACTGTTTGGAAACTTTCTGGAGCCGCTGAGCAAGACGGCTTGGTACGTCATTCCGACAGTGTGGCTGCCGCCAGTTGCGTATGGATCTTACTTGGCGTACCAAGGCCTCCCATCATTCTTCCAGACTGGCGCATACTGGCTCATTGGGCTCTTCCTATGGACGCTTGTGGAGTATGGACTGCATCGGGGCCTGTTTCACGTCGATAAGTAAGATGTGGCTCTTATTGGTGTCCTTTCGAGTGCTGCTAACATACCTAAGATACCTACCAGATAATCGAATCGGCATAACAGCCCATTTCCTCCTCCACGGCATCCACCATTACCTCCCTATGGACAGATACCGCCTCGTCATGCCTCCTACCCTCTTCGTCGTGCTCGCAACCCCTTTCTACAAGCTCGCCCACACGATTTTCTTCTATGATTGGTACGCAGCAACAGCTGTGTTCTGTGGAGGGATCTTTGGCTACATCTGTTACGACTTGACCCATTACTTCTTGCACCACAAGCAGTACGTCTAGCACATATGAGCCATTGTAACTCCAATACTGACTAGCCTGCAGACTGCCATCCTTTTACAGACAGCTCAAGAAGTACCATCTCGAGCACCACTACTCAGACTACGAGAACGGGTTTGGCGTTACCAGCCGGTTCTGGGATACAGTCTTTGGCACTGAGCTCGGAGTTGCTAGAGCAGCTATGGCTGCATAGGCTCTCATATTTCTCACTGTGGATATGACACCTAATACTTGACTTGCATGGCGAGGGCGTCTTTGGGGCATCTCTGAACAGGAGGAGCTTTGAGAATTAACATTGTGAATACCTGATCATCGTGTCGTTCTTGTATATGTATGCTATTAGAGTGCGTGTACAATGGATCCGTCCACCCGCAAGCACTGCCTTACAAGTGTATTTGTGCTGGCCACTGTCAATGGAGCCTTGCATCGTACACTATCCTGCCCTATACACCCAATATCCTTAGCCAGAACATTGCCTGCAAAGGTAATGCCTAGTTTTACACAATGCTATTCGTCCGGTCTTAGTCAAGATCATGCTTTCCCCAGCCATCTCATCCTCCTGGCAGTGCTTGAGCACAGCAACACCTGGAAAATCCGTTGGCTGTGAGGCCTTTCAGCTGAAACGTGCCAACCGGGGCTGAATGCACAGCAACGCTGCACAGCCATCTCTGGGCTCGGCGACTCGGCAAAACATAGTAGAAACCAACTGCATAGATATAGGGTCACGAGGGAATCAACAATAATGGGAGGATATTCTCGATCGTTTTGGAAGTTGGGAGCGAGTGGTAAGGTAGGTCATTAAATTGGCACCGGTCTAGCGCAAGTGTGAGGTTTCTCCAAAATTGGCAGGGCTCAATCTCAACCTCATGTCTCCTACATTCCCTACTACTACGAAAGCTCCAACTTCGTCCAAATATACCCCCATTGATGTTATAATGTGAGCCAATAGCCGTAGGGAAGCTTTCATAAGATTCGGTCTGCACTCAGAAGCAAGCTGCGGCCATGTAAGATGAAGGGGATTTGCCTTGACAATGCGCTTGCGATTACTCTCCAACGACAGAGATTCCACGCTCACGCGATCTGAGATACTGCCACGTCCCTAGGGCTGACCCAGCTAGATGCTTGATTGCATCTAGGTCTGCTACCTTAAGATCGGCGTGCCACAGGGTGATAAAACTTGGTTACCTGTGGTGCCGGCCAAGCGAAATCGCTAAGTCTGGAAGCGTAACCTACCGCAGTATTTGGATATCACATCGTAGATTACAGCGTAATATAGATATTCATTGTAAGGTTCCCTGCTCCCTCACCACCTTAAGCTGACATGTCCACAGTTCAATTCAACACTTCCCAATTTTTTCTGGCTTTTCACCTCTTATGCCTGGGTTCAGGCCATTGAACAGTCTCTTCCTTTTGCTCTAATAATTGGCTGACAGTGTCATTGTACGCTCCCATTGGCTGAAATACATCACTGTAGGGTGCCGCTTCAAGATATGCCCCTCATCTACAACTCGTTTTGCCAGTTCCGCACGGCAACCTACCTGTACATCTGTAACTTGGATCTCGACACAAGACTCCAGCACGTCATAAGTGGCAGCCGTGAAGCCTTCAAATCAACACCTACTACGAGCTCCACACGACACATCCGATCCAATTCCAGCTCACTAGAGCCTACACATCAACACTTTTCATTGTTGTAGAGGTTGGCGCCAGCAAAATGTCACGTTATATCAGCACCCCCGCAGGAGTTATGTCACAGTTCCGCAAGGACTTGGAAGCAGAGCTGCTGAGTCAGTGCTATACAACCTAGAACACGCCAGGTCCACTAACCTGCAATAGCTGGCCGTGGGCGGGGCCTTGTGCTGCAATGGATGCCAGAATTGAGTAGCACGTTCCAAAAGGTGACATGGGCCAACTTTATGTGCAGTCATCGAGGGAAGACAGCACCTGCATGATTACTGCTGCCGCTGTTCTATGACTACAACCCAAACATCAAATGTAATTGTTCAAACCTTCTCTTAGGCGAAAACACCTGTATTGATAATCCTGCTGGACCCACACTCGTTTTGCCGACGCAAAAAAGCTCCCCAGCCAGGAGCTTAGCACCTTCTTCTGTTGCATCTGGTACCACATAGAGCGGTGCGAAAGTCTATAAGGCAATGACGGGAGATGATTACAGTGTTGTTGCGTCGAAGGAGAGTATTATTATTTCTGCTCTTGAGGCGATGAATCCGTCCATCAACGCTGGATGCACGAATCTGGTTGTGGGGATGAGTCATTATATCAAGTCCAAATAGATCAAATTGGCAAGGGCGATTTGGCGAGGAATGCTGTTGGCGGACAAGCACGCCTATTTCAACACATTGAGCAATATTCAAATATGCGGCTGGATGTCATGGCTATCTTGCCGATTTTTGGCCTCAAAACTGGCAAATATGGTACTCACAGGCTACCAGAAGGTTCGTCGCTATTGCTCTACGGTACTTTCGAACAGGATATGTCTCGAACGTCTTTCTGTAACATGTAGATTTCAATCACTCTCGGTCTCGGAATCCGCGCCAAATGCCCTCTCCTCATGAATGGCTTTCGCTCGATTTCCTTGCGCCGTGGTCTCTTCCCCTCAGAAACGCTAACAGCGCTGCTCGAATGTCATCGAGACTGCATTAGTTTTACTCATATTAACCTTATCATTAGTTGATCTAGCCGAATCTTCATGTGTCTGCCTCGAAATCTTGTCTAATTTCCCTCGAGCAACCTCAAAAGCCTAGATTATGCCGCTCGTAGTACCAAAAGCCCTACAATTCTTGTAAGATCGGTCTCTAAGTCAGCGGCAAACATATCGAGATTAGGTTTTCCATCCTTTCAATCACCTAGACTAAGTTCTGAATACATGACGTCTTGAACAACATGTATTTTTTTTCTATTTATTGTCCCCATTAGCTATCGTTTTGGGCCCCTGCCTCAAATTTACTTAGCTACCCTCACGCACCTCGCAAACTACCCAACTGACAGCTCAGAGCACCTGACCTTGATGAGCTATCATGCTCATGCTACCAAGAATTAAAAAATTCCAAGTATACCCTCAACTGTCTACTTGGAAAATTAGAGATCGCATGCTTATGCATGCAATAATAGTATCTTATTTATTACTCTACCACTTCCAAAAACGTAGACGATACCACTCACGACATACAAAAATCACACTCCCTTGAACCCCTTCTTCTGTGCTCGAGTTGGCTGTTGATCTCATTCAAGCGTTATTCCCCAATCATGCCCCCAAGCATCCATCGTTCTCTATTGCTCCATCGCCACCTTCCTACTCACGCGTCCTTTATAGACAGATAACATCATCGTCTCCATCCATCACGATTCTGGTATGCATCAAAAGTATTTTCGCAGGATCAGAACCTGGTGAGGTTGCGGCTGCGAATTGCTTCTCAGCATGAGTTTTGTAATAGAAATAGTTTATTGGTATTCCATGTGTTCACAAGGCTGAAAGCGACTCCTGATCTAAGCATGAAAGAACCCGGGACAACAGCGTAAAATTGCCGCCCTAAGCGTGTTGGTCCTCGTTCCTGCTCTCTGCCCTCTGAAAATTCTCATATGCATTGCTCCTATTGACGCCATCGGTCAAGAATTGCATTTCAATATCCTATGACTCTAGCCCTGTTGAGGCTTCTTGCCCATGATTGAGAACAAAACCAGCGCATGCTGCCCCACTCCAGCTCCAGTCTCGCTCATGCACTGACACACCCATCGCTCCCGTCCACCCTTGCTCAGCAGTCTTTTGCTGGACACGCAAGAGCCAAGCCACCCACGGCGATTTTGAAAGAGTCGCGTTCGCACTCGTAGTCGTCGTAGGATTGGAATGCAAGCAGCACTCCGCGCACATGGGTCTGAAAGCCTCCGAGTGAGCCGGCATTGGTGTAGTTGGCGGTCTCACGTCGCTTGCTGGATTGATCAAGGTCGTCTAGTTCAAGACCCAGGACTTTCGTTCGCGGGTGTAAAGACGTGGAGGAGGCTGTGCGGGGAACTCCGCCATGTCATTGGAAGTGGGATCTGCCTGCTTCTCTACAGCCATCTCCTGTCGTGCCATGGCACTCAGACGCGGCAGAACCCTAGTAAGTTGGCACCTCATCTTTATTGGCTGGGTCGTTCACGTAATGGTGGTGCTTGTCGACTGTTACGGGAATATTGGAAGCCATTTAATTGGGCAGGCATGAGCTTGAACGCGCCGGGATCTTCGGGGGCGTCTGCAGTGTTCGTGATTAGTGGTATTTCTGCAGGATAGAGAGTAAGCTTCACCACGTTGCTCCAGAGATACCCTGCGCCAGGGCTTTGAGAGCGGGTGTGGAAGGCCATCCGAAGGAGGGAGAAGGCTTACGCCAAAGAATTCGTACCAAGTTTCGTAACCACACAAGCAAAGCCAGAGCTGGCTTTGATATGGACTCCGAGGCGCCGGACGTCTGGCGACGGGGACAAGGAGTGATTGGATGAGGTCGACGGGGGCTTGGAGCCCAGGTATGGCGCCATGGAGGGAGGCGGAACGACGCTGATGGCGGTAAAAGGGGAAGTATCTCTTGCCGGCACCTCCACCTTGTGTTTCCCGAGCATTGGTGGGTCGATAGCGGCCCAATTGGGAATGATTGCCGCTGTTACTGCCGTTGGAGGACTCTCCGCTTGCTCTTGTACTGCCCCCTGGACTTATGGTGACCACGCTTCGCTGTGGTAGACGATGTGAGAGAACTCATTTAGTGAATGCGGAATCACTAGGTAGCGTTGCTCTGTGATAAGATTGTCGTCGAGATACGCCGACAATATCTTCACATAGTCTAAACAACAATAGACCTGTCTTGCCTCCCCATGAATCCCACCCTCTTCTCGCTCGCCCTTGAGGCCGGATTGCAGCCCCATAGAAGGTTGGTTGGTGGGAAGCTGGAGCACAAAGCAGAGTCGATACTCGCCAAGAGGTGTTCGATGTAGATCTTCTGCAGGTCCTCGTCACATTCGATATCCATGTATTCGCCATGAGCAGAATACTGGAGCTTGCTGTGGTGTAGATAATCTTACTCGTCCCAGAAACGCTTCGATGCTAAGACGTCGATTAGTTAACCATAGCTGACCCGGAACTATACCGGTCTGTCATCGTTCTTTGCATCATCTTTCACGATATAGTCAAGTCGAATGAATCGGATCTGACTATCGCGGCTATGCGAGATTTTGAGGAGAATCGACTTGGGATCTATAGGTATTCGAGGGGGCGAGGGGCGACTTCCTGTGTAGAGCTTGCCTTCTGAGTGATTATCTTCGGTCCTCTGGTCTTTGGAACGCGAGGACTCAAGAAAAGTAGTATATTAATAAGATAAACACCATATAAGGTTTAATGATGAAATTATATATTTAAAAATGAAATGTCAAGTGTAAAAGCGACTCCTCGGATTTTCGTTTGAGGCTTTGACGGGTTGCAGATTTAACAGCTGCTTCATTGAGTAGGCGTGCAAGCTGCCGTATCGCGTCATTTCTAAATGGGGGAGTATGGTCAAGTGAATTGAGATTAGTGATAGTATCGTTGATGATTTGACGAAGAGTAAGGTCAATCTCAATATTGCGTAGATTTCCACCCTAGATACCTGCTTCTCGTATTCTCCCTCTCTAGTTCTGCTCTGACTGCCGGGAAGAGATTCGGCTTGTAGCGCAAGCAGAGCTCGACGTTTCTAAGATTCCATCGGAGGCTACTTGTACCGACTCTAGTGTAGAAAGGGGGATCCGCTGGCGTTGTGGTAGGCAGCGTATGTGTGGTAGAGAGCGAGGTTGAAGGAGACATGGTTGATTGGAATAGAATTGAGGAGGGGTAGGAAGTGAGGAAGGTGATCTTATGAACCTCTTACTCTTTCTTGAAATCCGCTGTCTTCTTCAATTAATCTCCGTGGATGTGCGCGGAGTTGATTGTTGCACTTGGGCAGTGGGAATCTGCGATCTGGTCTTGCGGGACTATGCTGTAACACTAAGACTAGGCCAATCCCACCTGTGATTTGTTAGACCGTGTATCTGTTGATGTCTGGAGAGCTCACTCTTTAGCTCTTTTACGAAGTTGTCTATTTCTCCAATTCCCTCTAAAAAGTTGACCACTGCAAACAGTTGGGTTGAATGCAGTATGGCGACAGGAGCTTGAAGGCCGCAGGCCATCCTAGAAATAAGACGAGAAGTGAATGTATATATATAGATATTTTTAGTTGCAACAGCCTGAGCTATTAAAAGATGAATGATGCGTTGCTTTGTCTGTTGCTGAGGGCTCTAGCCTTTTGGTGTGTATAGTAAGGATGTTGAAGAAGAGAGAGAATATGTGGGGGAAGAGGGATCATAGGCATGGAAGAATGATCACACAACTCCCCACAAATGAATCATTTCCGGATAATGATGCCTGTGAGTAAAATCCATAATGAAGCTCAGGCTGGATATCGTTAATGAAGAATATAAGCTCTTAGAGTTGATGAATAACAACGGATGAAGACTAGCGATGACTCGCTATGTGGCAGGGAATGCTGTCACTGTGACAGTCAGACAAATACGAATTTTTGCACCGTCACTCTATCAAACAGAGCGTAAGCTCTCTCACCTGACTTAAGTCTATAGCCATTCCAAGACAGAAGGATCTTGTAGGTGAATACTATGCAGCAGTAGGGAATCCATTCGAAGATCCCATATATATGCATTTAATCCACCACGATATCTAATTGCATTGTTCACGTTCGCATTCACACGGCTCAAACGCGTTCACGGCTTGTAGACGGGTCCAAACAAAGACACGGCAGAAATAACACGGCACACAGTCTCGCTCGGAAATAGTTTCAAACTTATCAAAGCATTATTCTCAACAAAGCACTGAAACACGAAATTTCTGATGAATTAGAGCAGACATGGCTGTCATACTCCAAAATGTTGAGTCCCGCAGTAGCCAATAATAGCAATAAGTGTCAGCCACATTGGCATTCCAAGTGGTCGTCAGCCTTGTAATCATACCTTTAAAATTTCTCGGCGAATTTTGGTGAGAACACACCGTACGTATGCCCTCACTGCACTCTATCGATTAGTACAATCTAAGCTTTCCGCCCCTTAGACGCTGAACAATGTATGTGCCTCTATGTATTGGTCGAGCATATCCTCCTTTCGCCGCTTAGACGCTGAACAATGTATGCGCCTCTATGTATTGGTTGAGCTTATCCTATCATTAGTACAACATGTACGATCAGTAAAGGTGCACTCCAGTCGCTATTCCAAAATTCTCATCATCTTGAAGGCGTCTTTTGCTCCTGTTCCAGCGGCTTTAGCCCACCGTGGCTTTCCCAATTATCCAATATCCTTCCCACCTCCTTGAAGCTAACCGGCTTCGTCATGAAGAGGTCGACTCCACTCGTAAACGCCTCGGCCTGATCCCTACTACTCGCCAAGCCAGTCAGTGCGATGATGAGGACTGGACTGAGCGCTTTGCCCAGAGCTTGGTTATGGGTGCGCGCTTCCTCGATATCTCGGATGGCGCGTGTGGCTTCGAACCCATTCATGACTGGCATTGAGATATCTATAGAGACGTTAGAGTGGGAGTGCATAGGCGCAAGGAAGCGCAGAATTACCCATAAAGATGATGTCATAGCCGTACTCATGCGCTTCCGCAGCTTGCACAGCTAGTTGACCATCTTCCGCAGAGTCAACAAATTTGTACTTTCGTTTCCGCATGTACGTCTCCAGCAGACGAAGATTGATTTTGTTATCATCAACTAACAGTAAGCGTGGGGGGCGCTTTTCCCGCTCAGGGACCGGACCCGTAGGTGTGGTTGATGGAGACGTTTCGCCGTTGTGAAGAGCTACGTTGGAAGCTGTCAGCCTCGTAGTCGTGTTCTCTGACAGTAGACCACTTTTCGCAGCATCGAGAGTTTCAGAGGGTGGCCTGATCGCGTACGTTGTCATTTCGTCGTAGTGGGCAAGGGTAGAGGCCAGGCGGAACGGAATTCTTGTTAGAGGTTCTGTCATCCTCGAGACTAGTGCAGGACGCCTTGAGTCTTGTCGTGTCAGGTCACTGGGTCGTTCATTGGTGGTGGTGCGCTCCTTTGGTGATCTTTCGTTGGTATTTTCTCCATCGTGCACGTCGTCTTGAGTGGGGAAGGGGAAGTCGTCGCCATCTTCGAGTTTTGCTTCGTCACTGGTTTTTTCGTCGGATAAGCTACCGATAGCCATCTGGGCGTTAGTCGAGTCGCTGGCAGTCAGGACACCGTTGGTTTGCACTTGCAATGGCTGCGTCCCCGGCGCACGAGGTTCTAGTGTCAGGTTCTCAAGCTCTGGTACCACAGTGTCTGCTTCCGACTCCATAGGACTCTCTTCGTCTGAGAACGTTAGCGTAGGAGCAAGGCCATTCGTCAGAGCCTTTGCCCTGTCTAAGCAGACATGCAAAGCCTTTGCCAGCTTGTGTGGTCCTACAGGCTTCGACACGAACTCGACAATGGTCGCGCCAAGTCGATGCGAAGGATGGCGATGAGAGGACGCCTGCGAGCGAGTAGCACTGCTGCAGAGAACCACAGTGGGCAGGTCGGCATGCGCATGTCTGACGAGGCGTGGTAGCTCTTTTTCATCCACAAGGACTAGATCTACTCCAGTGTAGCTCGTTGAAGGTGAAGCTGTCTTGAACGCGAACCAATTTTCTATGCAGTCTTTCAGCACTCGGCCTGATTGGTTGCCTCGGTCCGGAACTCCAGTTTCGTCAAAGCCATGCAATGCAACAATACTGCCTGAATAATCTCCATGTAGAACATTGATGGAATCGTGTGCAGCAGAACCAGATCCATCTGTTGTCACTGTGCTGGGAGTAGAAACCGGAGTGGCATTTGCAGGCAGACGAGACAACGGAAGGTGAATAGTCACTTCCGTTCCTTTGCCAACTTCGCTTTGGATATCGATGGTACCGTTAAGCATGGTCACAATGGACCTCACTATTGATAGGCCAAGACCCGTACCGCTCGCAAGAGTATCTTCTTGACAAAAAGCTACGGAATATCAGCTTAGCCAATGTGCTGGCAGATCAGGAAGCTTGACTTACGATTGAATAGGCTGGTCCTGAGATATTCGCTTGAGATACCTTTACCGGTGTCCGTGACCTTCACTTCTAACATCCTATCTTCTGTGCCATTATGAGCTGTATCTTCCACGTGGTTGAGAGCTACCTTGACTACAATCGAGCCCTTCTGCGTATACTTCAGAGCGTTCCCAAAGATGTTCATGATGACCTGTGGGAGTCAGCTCCGACGTAGGTAGCGGCGGAAAAGTCTCACCCTTTTAAGTGCTCCTGGCTGGGTGGTGAAAACGTAATTCTCATGGGCGATGTCTATGATGACTTCGACCTCCTTCGCCATACCCATTTTCTTACGAGATTGCTTTCCAATACCACGTTCCAAGGCTTCCGCTTGGGCACCGTGAGAAAAGTCCGTGACGTCCGTAGAACTTATGTCCTGGTATATCTGACCGGCGTAAACTCCTTCCACTACCTCTTCCGTGACAGCTGCAACGTCCACTATTGCGTAGATGTTCATCATTGGAGGAGCCTGATTGTCGTTGGGCTTCCGTTTATCAGGGTACCTCAACCTTGAGCCAGGCTTCCGAACGTTGCGCCAATTCCTTTCGAAAGAATTAATCTTGCTGTAATCGAGGATGTGGTTGATGGTGTCGAGCAGAGTGCGCCCACAGGAGGAGATAGTATCCACCAGACTACCCTGGAAGGCATCGACGTCTGTTTCAGCTAGGAATTCTGCGCTAGCGAGGATGCCTGATACTAAAATTAGCATCTGCTAATTGAGCAACTGAGGACTTGGAAGGTCAGAATGTACCGTGCAGAGGTGAGCGGAATTCGTGGGAGATGGATCCGATAAAGTCGGCTTTCTGGCGATCTGCAGCTATGGAAGCAAGTCTTGAAACCTCCGCCATGACACTGTTCCCGAAAGCCTACGGAAATTTCGTAATTAGCATTGTGCCATAGTATGGGTTTGGGAAATAGGTTGTCTCCGAGGAGTTGTCGTTAAGAGATGCTCCCGCAGCAAGTCTTACGATTCATAAGGCAACACCAAACACGAAAAATCGCTCCAAGAACTACGTACCTGGAAGAAACTCAGTTCTGTCTCCCGGGAGAAAATCTGTCGGCTGGATGTGGTCCAGGCAAAGCCGCCAGTGAACCAACGCAAAGACCTGTATGCGGGAAACGTTAGCAAGGAATAATGTATGAGTCAATGAACCGTGATAAGCTCTCAATCAACGTACCCTGCGTCCCACAGTCCCGAGAATATCAGTTGCCGGACGCCAGGAAAGCTTTTTTGAAGAAGCAAGGCCTCCACCTGCTTTTTCGTTGCTTTGCTATGTCTTGGAGCCTCGGACTCTGAGCACAAACGGGGAGACAGGATGTCTTCCTCCGAGGATGACAAGCTGCCATTTTCGTCAAAGGACCATAGCTTACCACGTGGGTATTTAACGAGCAGACTGTAGAGCAAGTTCTCATCAATTGGTTTAAAGGAATTGACTTTCTCACATTGATCGCTTATGCCGAGCGACTCTTCGGAAGTGGAGAAGCTGACAATTGCTGCAGGTCTCTGAGATGTGTGCTCAGTCGAATCGTCGGGCTTCGAGGCATCGACCGACCGTTGAAGACGGGTAGTCGTATCATAAAAGACGACACCCCCTTTGTCCCGGACATCCAAAGAGTCGCAGAGGATGTTGGCAGCCCTTGCAAAAGCCATTTGGTGGCTGGTATCCACGGTCCTATTGACATTGCCAGCATCAGAGTCCTCTTGAGAAGAATCATGCTCGCTCGGGGAGCCGTTTTGATCTACGCAGAGAGATGAGTATATGACTTTTGTACACGTCGGAATGCTTTTTACCAGGACGGCGTTGATGTACGAGAGACACTGGATCTTTCGTGCTCCGCACTGATGAGGATTTACTCCGCGCCTTGGTCTTTCCGTCGTTACGAGAGCGGTCTTTGGTGCCACGACCTATCTTCAAGTTCATGTCCTCCAGAGCGAGACTCGTCTTTCCTTCCACGAATGCATTCATACCATGAGACAGCCTCATGACCTTTCTCCGTTCCTCTGCTTCACTGACCGTTTCCATATGATTCATGATTGTTGAGGCTATGGTTCCAAGGAACGTCTCCTGATCAGGGTTCAGCTTGTCCCGTACCACATCGTCGAGAACGAATAATGAGCCAATGTTTATCTTCCTCTTTGTGGTCAAGGGCTACTCAACATTAGGAGATTTCCGACTTGGATCCTAGGGAGGTGCTCACCGTTCCAGCATAGAATCTGAAGTTAGGGTCTCCAGTAACGAATGGCAATGTATTGAATCGCTCATCCTTGGAGAGATCCGTGACCGTAAAGCAAGGAGCACGGCCCACAGCAGGAGGCAACTCGATGGTCTTTTCGCATAGCCTCCCGTTCTTGTCGACAGTACCACAGCCAAACCATAGCCCATCGCCCTCGACTTCGGACTTATTGTTATTAACGAGGTCTAGGGTCTTTGTAGATTCGGCAACGAAGTACTGATTTTCCCGATCAATTAGGCTGATCATCGCCCTCTTCGCGTGTAGTCTAAGGGCACATAGTTGGGCCAAGGCGGTGAGGGTGGTATCTGGAGAGGATGCTTCATGGGCAATGAGAGTTGATGGCGAGGGCTTCTCTGGCGGTTGGAAGTACCGGTAGAGTTCGCGTGCTCTGGCGTTGTCAGACTTGCTGTCCGAGTTGGAAGTGGTATCGATTGCTTTCACAGGAGCCCTCATGATGTTGTTGTAGCGAGAATACGGTCTATGGCGGATGGGTCTCGCTGAGCAAGTGGAGTAAGCTCGGAAGCCCTGGCGACAGTTTCAAGATGGTCATCTGGAAGGTATAAATCGCATGTTGTACATAGACACTTCAACGGTATGAAGGGGTGTCAACTAAGACAGCGACTAGCAATCGGGTCAGGATAGCGATAGCAAAATCCAAGTATTTGTACAGAGTGAAAAACATCAACAATCCATTTACAAGAATACTTTAGCAAGTGGCGGAGAAGGCGGAGGCAGGCCCGCTGGACCCTGAGGAATAATCGTCGCACCTGACTAAGCCAAGCTTAGTAGTGGCCACCCGAGTGTCGCGACTAGCCGAGTAACGCACAAATACCATTTATTTCCTACTTTTATTACTAGCTAACTAACGCTTACGTTAAATATTCTAAAAAAAGTTATAAACTTTATTTCCCTTATCCTAACGGATCTAGGTATTTAATTTAATATTTTAAAACTTTTTCCTAACTACGGTATTAATTTTTATTAATTATTTTTAAGTTTATTTAACGGTCTAAATAATCTTTATTTATTTATTTAACTCCCTCTTTATATTTATATATTTTATATATTTAATAATAACCTAGTCCCCCTTCTAGTAAACTATATTAAGTTACGATTTATATATAATTTTCTCGATTTATACTTTATTATTATCTTTAAACTCTAGGGTTAATTAATATAATTATTATATTATAGTAATACTACTCTTTATAGACTAAAGAATCGGTATAAATAAATATTTAATAAAATTATATTTTTTAATACTTTTCTCTAGTATATAACTATATTTAATTAAGTCTTTAGCGGTATATAGAGTATATTAAATAAAAAATAATTCGTTAATTTCTAATATTACTAGCCGGGTCGTTTTTCGTTAATATTCTAATAATATATTTAAAATACGGCGCGGATTATATAGAATAAAACTAGTTACCTACTAGGTTAATATAATAGTTATTTTTTTAAATATATTTATCCGAACTTTCTAAAATAGAGCTAGAAAATCCGTTTTAAATAAACTAGGCCTAGTTTAATATATATATATATTAAGAGCTTTTTAATAATAGTATTTAAAAAGTTAAAGATAACCGACGTTAAATAACTAATTAAAGTAAATAGAATAAACCGGTAACTAGAATAATCGAATATTATACTTTATAATATAGTAGAAGAATTCCTATATTAAATAAAATCCGAATCCGTTTATAATAAAAATTCTTTATTTATCTTTTTAAATTTTACGACTTTATTTTTTAAAATAATATAACTATATAAATCCTAAAACGTCGTTTAAATAATTAGAGTTATTAATAGCGAGTTTAATAACCTCTAATAACTCGTTATCGGTTTATTTATATAAAATCAATTTTTTATTTAAAATAATAATCGGTATTATAGAAATTCCCCCGTTATTAATATATTTAGCGGCGGTAATATAATCCCTATTATTAAGATTATTTATACGTAGTTATTTCGTTATATATATAGAGACGACCTAGTAGTCTTTTTTAACTCTAATTCTAAAGTCTATTTTATTTATATTCTATATATCTTTATTCGTTACCTCGAGTTTAAAATATACGCGTTAAAAGCGCCTAAAGTATCCTAGTATATTCTTTAATTTATAGGTATTTTTTCTATTTATTAAAAAAGGCGTTTATTTATATTTATATAATTTAGGATATCTTTTAATAAATCTAGTCGACTAGTATTAATTAACTTTTCTTTAAAATTTATTTTTTATAAAAATAAAATTTATATACTCTCGGAGTACTCTTTATTACGATTAAAATTCGATGAGTATCTTAATAGATTTAGTATATTTAGTATACTAAGAGACTATTTACTACTCGACGTAATATATAAACTAGTAAATAGGTAAACGTTTAATTATTTATCTACTCGATATAAGAATAAACGAGTAAACGAATAAATAATATAATTTCTTTTTTTTATATAGACTACGTATTTTCCTAGTAGATAAGAGCTTCGTATTTAATTTCCCTTAAAATTTTTAATTATAGATTCTAAATATAGATATTTATTAAATTATTAATTAAGTTTATTAAATTTATTTAATTTTATCTTATATTAATACGAAGCCTATTATCCTTTAATTCTTAATACTCCTCTCTACGAGTATTAATCTAGATTTTATCGACGTTATACTAAAATATTAAACGGAGAGTCTTAATATTTTAAATATCTTTAAGATAAATACTTTAGGATTAATAAAAGTCTTAATTTTAAATACCTAAAGTAGTATTAAAAAACGTAATATTATAAAGAATAAGGACCGTATTAAAGTTACCCGCCTAAATTATTACTATAAAAAGCGCGAAAAGCTTAACGACTAGTTATTATAACTTTAATTATTTTTTATATTTATTAAGAATATTATACTAGTTACTAAATAGATAATCTTTATAATAACCTATATAAAAGGTAATATTTAGAAATAGATTAAATTATTCCTAAAGCGTTATATAAAGATAGTAGACGATAACGATAACTTATTAATAAAGTTTTAGATAAAGAGTTTCTCTAGGTTTAAAGTTAAAATTCGTCGCGTATTTAAACTATCTAATAAAAATAATATAATAATCCGCGTTATTTAATATTTAATATAACGGAGATCTATATCCGACTATTCGGTATAGTTTTAATATTATATAATATTAACGGACTAGGACGATATTATTTTTATAATAATATATCGACGAGGACTAAAAGATAATATAAAAAACGAACTTATATAAATAGGAGCCGTTATAAAGAACCTCGATATATTTATAAAATAAATAATCGAAGTCGATAATAAACTATATAAATATATAATAAAGAAATACTATAACGGAGGAACTAACGGATAAGGACGTTTAGGAGTTTATAATAATAAATATAATTCAACTAGTTATTACCACTATAAAAAACCTAACCCGTATAATTATATATTAATAGAACTCGATTTTATTAAGAAGGGACCTACGAGAGGATTTTAAAAAAAAAGTAAATAATAACAAAAGGGTAAAAAAGTAATAAATTACTATAATTATAATAAACCGGGCTATATCGCTAGGAACTATTATTCGAAAAATATAATAAATCGATAATAATTAAATATATTTAAGAAGGAGATACCGGATAACGTAACCGGGTCCCTTAAAGATTTAGTATAAAACAATACTATATTTAATAATTTACTCGAGAAATAAAGAGAGATTAAAAAGGAAATCGCTTAAAAAATTTAAAAACTTAAAGAACTAGATAATAATAATAATAAAACTTTAAAAGAAGATTTAGAGGAAGGATAAAAATAAGAATAAAATATAATAAACTCTAAAGGATAACTTTAGGTAATAAACTACCTCGATAATTCTAAAATTTAATCTATCGTATTAGAAAAGAAACCCGAGGATAAGAAAAAAGAAAAAAGATAACCCTTTAAAATTAATTATATTTATAATAAATATTACCCGAGATATAAAGAGATATATTAATTAATATATATAAACGAATATTATAAATACTATTACGATAATTTAAGAGAGCGAAAGTATATTATAAAACTAGGATATAATTATAATTAGTAAAATAATTATATTAAAGATAATTATATATAGTACCTAGTTAAAAAAAGGGAAAACTAAGTCTTCCCGGGGTATAATAAAGAATAGTGATTATAATTACGAAATTAGATAAGATATAGTAAAAATATAAAATATTATAACTAGGACGAATAATATTATTATTTAGCCGAAGATTACGAGAGGTACTTCGAGTCTAAAGAGTATTATAGATTCCTATTTTTATCGGGAAAAAACTAATCTCTTATATTAAGAGAAAATATAAAGAGATTAATATATTAACCCTAGAATAATATCTATATTTAATTTAGTATAATATATATATACGAATACTAGTAAGAGTTAACGGATATAAAGTCGTTATAATAATAGATTCGGGAGTAACTAATAACTTTATATCTCGAATAATAATTTAAATAACTAACCTACTAATTTAAGAAAAGAAAGAATAATATAAACTTTAATTAACCGACGGGTCGAAGTTATTAATAAGAAAAGTAAATAAAGAAACGTTCCCGTTACTAATTATTATTTAATACTACTATAAGGAAATTACTTTCGATATAATAAAAATAATTATTTATTATATTATTCTAGGAATACCTTAGTTAAAGAAATATAATCTAATAATAAATTAAACGAGAGGAGTATTAATATTTCCGCGTATTAAAAACGTCGCTAGTATAATACCTATACGCCTATAAAGAATAATTATAAATAAGAAATCGAACCGTAGCCTAGTCGAAATTAATAGTACTTTATCTTTATATAAAAATAACTTTATACGAAGATCCGACTCGATATATATTAATTAAAGAAGTTAATAGAGCGAGTAAATTAAAGTTTCTAAAAATAAAAACGAACCTCCTAATATCTCTAAAGAGTATTAATAATAGAAGTATCTCTTTTAAGAAGAAATAACTATAAAAATATTATTTAAATATTAGTTATAAAATTATAAAATCGAATTTAAATTTAATAAATAATCGATATTTAGACCTATTTATACTTTATTAAAAAAAGAACTCGGAGTATTTCGTAGGTATATCGATAAGAATCTTAAAAAAAAAATTTTATTCGAGAATTTAAATTATTAATAAATTATTTAATTCTTTTCGTAGTAAAGAAGGATAGGAGTCTATAATTATATATAAATTACCGAAAATTAAATAATATTACGGTAAAGAATTAGTACTATTTATTAAATATTAGCGAGTTATAGGATCGGTTTATTATAATAAAAATCTTTATATAATTAAATCTTCGAGGCGCGTATAATTTAATTCGAATAAAAGAAGGCGAGGAGTAGAAGACTACCTTTAAAACTAAATATAATTATTACGAATATTTAATAATACCCTTCGGATTTATTAATGTACTAGTAACCTACTAAATACTAATTAATAATATTATACGAGTATACTTAAATATAACGGTAATTATATACCTCGATAATATCTTAATTTACTTTATTAATAAAGAAGAATATATTTAATATATATAGGATATTTTAATTTATTTATTATTAACTAGACTTCTTTTTAAATTAAAGAAATACGAGTTTTATAAAGAATCGGTTGAATTCTTTAAATTTATAATTAATATTAAAGATATTTATATAAACTCTAAGAAAATTAAGAGTATTAAGGAATAACTTATACTATATAATATTAAAACGATATAGAGTTTCTTAAGATTTACGAACTTTAATAGAAGATTTATTAAGGACTACTCTAAAAAGGCTTTACTATTAATAAATATTATAAAGAAAGATATCGTTTTCTAATAAAAAAAAGAATAATAATAATCTTTCGAGGCGCTTAAGAAGGCCTATAAAAAACCGCCGGTATTATATTCCTTTCGAAGTAATAAACTAACTCGAATCGAAACCGATACTTTAGATTTAATAATAAGCGTTTATATACTTTAGTAAAGAGATAATAAATAATACCCTATTATATATTATTTAAAGAAAATATCATTAGTAGAATAGAATTATAATATCTATAATAAGGAATTACTAATAGTAGTATCTATATTAGAATAATAAAGGGTATACGTAGAAAGTTATTTAAATCTTACTATTTTTATAAACTATAAGAATCTTCTTAACTTTACGATAATAAAGTAGTTAAATCGAAGATAGATTAAATAATTAGAATTATTAAGATAATATAAATTTAAGATCTTCTATACCCTAAAAAAGAATAACGGTCGCGCCGATATATTTAATAAACGAGAGGACTATATAAAGAATAAGAACGTAGTAATATAACTAGTCTTTATTTAATAATAGGATAAATTACTAGTCCTAGTATAATAAATAATAGCGATATTATATATCTCTATTCCCGGAATTATTAATAGTATCCGGAAGGAATATAAAAACGATATCTTAATTAAAGTATTAAGAAGTTAATAATTATAAATTAAATTATTAGAATATAATGAAAAGATTTATCTTCCTAAAGAATATTTTAAGGAAATTATTTATAATTATTATAATAATTCGGTTTAAGGATACTTTAGAGTTATTAAAACTATAAAATTTATTTATAAAGAATACGACGTACTAGGACTAAAGTCGTACGTCGAGAAATATATTAAGGAATATATCGGATATTAATAGAATAAATTTATAAAGTATATTAAATACGGTTAAATCTAATTCGCCCTAGTACCGGAAATACTATAGGATAATATTATAATAAATTTCGTTATTAAATTATTAAAATCAAAGGACCCTATTATATCGGAAATCTTTAACTCTATAATAGTAATCTATAATAAACTTAATAAATATATAATAATAATATTAATTAAGGATATTTATAAGGCCGAATAAATCGTCTTTATATTACTAAATCGATTTATTAGAGATTATAGGATATTTGAATCGATTATTTTTAACCGAGATAAATAATTTACCTCTAATTATTAGAAGATACTAATTAATACTATCGGAATTAAGTTACGAATATTAACTATATACTACCTATAAACGGATAAGTAAACGGAGCGGATAAACTAAACGATAAAAATATATTTACGGTATTACGTAAATAAGAAATAGAATAATTAAATAAGACTTCTACCTATAATTTAATTAATATTTAATAACGCGTAGTCTAATATAACGAAATTTACGTTATTCTTCGCGAACTATAATAAATATATTAATATATTTCTAGATCTAAAATAGGGACCTAATATATATAGGGCGCTAATCTATATAATTAATATAAAGATATTATATAAGGAAATATAAACCTAGATTAAATTAATAAATACTCGGACTAAATTAATAATAGATAAATATCGAAAATAATATTCTTAATTAAAGGAGGGGGATAAAATATACCTCTTAATAAAAAATATAATAAATAAAAGACCGAGTAAGAAACTAGACTATATTAAAATTAGATTATTTTCGATTAAGAAGAGTAAAAAATTAGTTAATTATAAATTAAATCTTCTAGCCGATACTAAAGTATACCTAGTATTCTACGTTTTTAGATTAAAGTTAATAGATTTTAAAATATCTTTATAAAATAGTTTTTATTTCTAGATTAAAAAAGAAACGGAGTTCGAGTTAAAGGAGATTCTAGATTAAAAAAATTAAGACTACCTCGTTAAATAAAAGGGGTACGACGAGTCGGAGAATATTTAAAAATTATTAACAAACTTAATTAATTATCGGGAACTTCTAAAGAAATTCTAGGAATAACGATATAAAAAAGTTAATCGAGGGTCCTCGGCGAAAAGAACTTTAAGGATATAAAATTATTAAAGTATAAAACTAAGGTCGCCGTATACTTTATTTTACTAAATTTCTTAAATTCTTTTAGGCGCTCTAACTCCTTTATATTTATAAAACCTTTATTAAATATCTTTTATTCACGCTCTTTTAGGAATTTCTTTTATTAACGAAATTTCTTTAACTTCGTATTCTTGTAGTTAACGATTTCGTTCGCTATTTTTTATATAATTTTAATCTTTTCTTCTTTACGTTTTAAACGCTCTAAAGTTTTATTAATTCTTAAAAAATTAATAATAAACTTTAAGGGCTCGTATTTTTTCCCGGTCTTAATATACTTCTTATACTTCGACGATAACGAGGATAATTAATATTCGGTTTAACGTATCGCGTAATATATATATATAACTATAGTTATAAAACTTTTAGATATAACCTATTCCTATAGTTTATTACGTTACTTTATTTAACGAGAAGATATAAAATTATCTTTAAAGATAAAAAAGATTAAAAGGGAGGGGTAGTATTATAATTAAAATTTAATAAAAATCTTAATAAACTTACATCGGTAAACCGGGAGACCGCTCAGGCGGAAAAGTGCAGCGGACATGAGATTCATGCGGAAAATGCGCATTTAGCAGTTCGACTTTTTTATACGGGCTCCGTACAGCCGGTATATAATACGTACTAGAAAACTAGTACGTATAAAATACGCCGCTAAATTAGCGCTATATTTTATATATATAAAATTTAAGATTTAGGCTAACACTAGTAGAGTTAGAAATTGATATAATACCGAAAAATGCGCTTTATGCGTAAAATGCGCGCTGAGCTCATGTCCTGTGCATTTTTCCTCTATGCGGTCTCACCGTTTGCCGATGTAGTATACTTAGTATATTAAGAGATTATTTACTACTCGACGTAGTATATAAATTAATAAGTAAATAAACGCTTAACTATTTATTTACTCGATATAGGAATAAACGAGTAAACGGATAAATAGTATAGTTTCTTTCTTCTATATAGACTACGTATTTTCTTAATAAATAAAAGCTTCGTATTTAACTTCCCTTAAAACTTTTAATTATAGATTCTAAATATAGACGTTTATTAAATTATTAATTAAGTTTATTAAATTTATCTAGTCTTATTTTATATTAATACGAAATTTACTATTCTTTAATCTTTAATACTCCTCTCCACGAGTATTAACCTAGGTCCTATTAACGTTATATTAAGGTATTAAACGGAGAGCCTTAATACCCCTAGTCTTATTAATATATCGAATAAATTATATAATTTAATAAACTCGATAATTATAAGTTCCTAGGCCGGGGTAAAGATTATATTATTAAAAATAAATATTTTCCTAGAGTAGTTTATTTAAACCCGCTACTATAGATATTTAAAAGAAATATCGAAATCGTATATAACCTAGGTAATAAAGATATTAGGATTTTTATTAATAAAGTTTATAGCGTTATTTATCCTTAATTTAATAACTAAATAAGATTAATCTATTATAGGGAGGATAGTGATTTTCGTAAATTAAAAAGTAATATTTTAAAGATTTACGTTACTCGGTTAGTCGCGATACTTGGGTAACTACTACTAAACTTAGTTTAGTTAAATACGACGATTATTAAACTTTTCACAAATTAATTAAATCGGAACAAGAAGTAGTACGCTATAGCGATTAGTTATTCGATTTAGAAAATAACGATTTAGGTACCCTTATTTCAGTAATAATAAATTAAAATAAAAATTTTCCCGAGTTCCGATACCCGCCCTATAGTAAATTATATACGCGAATTATTTACTCTTTTATTATTTAAATAACTCTTATTACCCTCCTAAATAACTAGAAATTAAAGTTATATAACTATTATACTATAGGTATATAATTTTCTAGCTATTCTTCTAGTTTATTAATATATTTCTAGTAGCGCGATACCCTCCTTTATCTAATAACTAGAAAGATTATATTTAATAATATTTAATTTTCGATTTAAACCCTAATATTATCGTTAAAATAAAGTATATTAATATTAAAATTATATATAGGATCTAGTTAAATATCGCGACTTTTAATTATTATACTACTCCCTAAATAAATAAAAAAGATACTCTATTTAAAATTATTATAACGGCGCGGAATTTATTAAAGAGTTTCCTAGAGTCGAAGTCTTAATTATATTTAAACGAAATATAATACTTCCTATTTAACGAGTTAGATATATTCGTTAATTTAATTATAATATCGAGTACTTTTAAAGTTATAAAAATTAATAGAAAAAACCTCCGTTATTTAATTATAGAGTATTTATAATTCTATAAAGATAATTATATATTAATAATCTCCTATTTTATTTATATTATATTTATATTTCTAGACGAAAGTATTATAAACGAGTATATTATTTACTAGAAGAGAGGGTAGGTTATTTATAATATTAAACCATCGATATATCGATTATTTAAATACTCGAAATAATATAATATACTCCTAGCCTATATTTTTTTAGGAATTCTTATTTATTATATCTATTAAAGAAGTATAACTAAAGTATATTTCGAATAATTTCTAACGAATAAGTACTTTCTTAAATTTACTCGAATCGTTATAAATTTATACCGGGCTACTTATTTAAAACTTATTTAAAATCGGTCGATCTATTATTAACGGGCGAGATAGTATCTTTTTTAAACTTTTTAGAACTATATTAATAAAAAGAAATTAAACTAGTTATAATAATCCTAGTTAAGAGAAATATTATTAAATAAATTAAAATTAAGGTATAAAAAACACTTATTTATTCGAATAATATATCGGTTAATATAGTAAATACTATTATTACTTTATAAACGACTAGTATTATTACTACGAGAAAGATTAATAAAGTTAAATTATTAACGACGGTAAAACTTTATATATTTCTATTATTATAAATCTAGTTAATTATAATATAATTATAATTAACGGCGGTAAAATAACTACGTTTTATATTTTAGGTTCTTTTTTCTTCGCTTTACTCTCTACCTCCTTCTTCTTTATTTTATATATTATGTTATAATATTTAAAAAAACTAGTTATTAATTTATTTAATAACGTTTTTATAAATACTTCTAATTTATATTAAACTAGGGCGATATTTTAATAATTAATATTTTATTATATAAACCTAAAATACTTCCTAGTAATATTATCTAGTTCGAAAAATTATTATTAATAATAATATTTATTTTAATAACCCGGCTTTTAGTAGAGTTATCGTTTTATTAATTTATAACTATAATATTTATACTATTTCTTTATAACTTTACGTTCTAAAGCTTTCCTCTTTTATTTAATAATAATATTATTCTTAATTTTACGTATTTTTTTATTCTTCGTTTTATTACTCTTCTTTATTTTAATTTAAAAATTAGTATTTATAAATAAAAAGAAAAATAATATAAAGTAATAATATATTATATATATCTACGCCTCGCTAAAGACGTTAATATATTATATATACCTACGCCTTGTTACCTCTATAATATTATTATTTATCGATATAAGATTCTAATTTTAGTATCGCGGGATTCTAATTTTTAATAATTTTATATCGAATTAATATTCCCTCGTATTATTAGAATTCTTAGAGATTAGTTCTATTATTAAATCTAGGATTTAAAAACTATTTAATAATAAACCTCGTAACTACTTTATATCTTTTATATTATTACTAAATTATTAACTCTACGCTAGCGATTTTAAATATTATAGTTTTAATCTTTTAAATCTTTTTAAAGAAAAGACTTATTATTATTATAATATCGGGTTTAACCTCGGGATATTTAAAAGAATTTAGTAATAATAATATTAATTAAACCCCCTCCGATAACCCTCGCTATAAGGATAATAATAAATTCGAAAGTATTATTATTTTTAAGTATTATATATTAACTATTTAATAGAGGAGCTTAAAAAATTAATTTTATATTAATATTATTTTAAATATTATTCGCCCCGTTATTATCTTCCCCTTTATCGTCCTTAAAATTAGGGATCTCTAGTACTTTTTACTTTTAATTGATAATATAATTTATATATTTATATCCTTAAATTAAGGGTAGTATATTCTTTAATAATTAATAAAACGATATTTCTTTCTTCTTTATAAAAATTATAGGTATAATAAATAATATTTTCGTAAATTAATATTCTTTTTTTATTATTATTCTAAAGGTCTTCGCTAGTAACCCTTAATTTCCGGGGTCCTATATCGATCGTAAATCCGAAAAAAAACTAAGAAATATATAATTAGATACCGCGTTAGATAATAATAAATATAATTAAAATATTAAAAACGTAGGTCTTTAATAACGAGTTTAAGGATTAGGTAAAATCTAGGTTAAGTTTAATAAATATCTAGAAGATATCTAGGTTAAATCTAGGCCTAGATCTAAACTAAATATAATACTCAGTTTTTTATTATTATTCCTAAATATAATAGAGTAGAGGATTAGAATCGTAAATAATAATAATATATTATAGTAAATATTATTATATAGAAAATAAGTATTATTATATAGAAAAGTATATAGAGGGGTAATAAGTTTCCTAGCTTTTATTTAAACTTAAATATCTAATAATTTAAAAATATAAAAAGATTTAACTTAATTAACGGCGGTTTATTTTTATATTTATTCACTTTAATCGCTTTTCCTCCTAATATATATAATACCCTCTTAAATAATATTTTCTATATTAATAATAAACGCCGCGGTATTATTAATATTCCTAGTATTATTACTCCTTCTAGTATTATTACCTCTATCGGCGCTTTTTACGCCTTTTATATTCGTTATATCGATAGTTTTAAACGCGTCCTCCCTAAAATCTATCTTCGATTTATACTTTACGTTTATATACTTCTCGATTTCGGTATTAATATTTAATATATAATAGAATACTTTCTTTTTCTATTTTATCCGATATACTCTTTTCGGTATTTATTTATATATCCCGATAAAGTAGAGGGGCTTATATAAAATAACTATAATTATATAAATTAAATTTAAGCCTACGCCTATTTAATATATAAATTTAATGAAAATATTAGGTTTATTCTTCTCTAGTAATATATTATTATTATTAATTTTATATGTAAATACGTATTTAGCCGCGTCTCTCTTTTTATTAATTTTAAAGAATATTCGTATTTTAGATTTAATCTCCTTTCGGACGTATTATAATAAAAAAATATTAATATAAAAGAGTTAGTTAAAAAAGAGAAGGTTAATTTTAATAAATTAAAAAAAGCGAGTTTAGGTTCTTTTATATCGGAGATTTTAAAGAAGAGAAGAATTTATTTATTTTATTACTAGAACTATCTCGGTAAATAAGAATATAATTAATATATTTATCTTTTTATATTTCTTAAAAAGGGAGGCGATAACTTTAAATTTAAAAAATATCTTCTTAAATATTATATAGTCTTTATTTAGGATATAATTTTCTAGTATCCGATTATTATCTCTATTTATATACCGGTTCTCGATCTCTTTATTAATCTATTTTTAATTATATATAGTTAAAGAGACGGAGAGATAGGGTAAATAATTATATAAACGGAGGAGCCGTACTACTATAAATACCTAATTAATATTAATATTAGTCGGGCGGTCGGGACGATTTTATATAAATATAATATTATATTAATTATCGTCCTAATAAATTTATTATTTTATAAACTTCTTTATTATTAAGGCCTTCTAACGGGCGACGAGGGTTATATAATATACTTTATAATTATAAAAAAAATTAGTCCTAAGGATACTTCGGTAGAGCTCTTTAAACTCGATAAAATTATAACTTTTCTAATTACTTTTCTCGTACCGCCGTATTAAGAATTTAGGAAGTAAATTCCCGAATATATTTATTATATTATCGAATTCTTATAATCGATTACTTAAAACTTAGTATTTAATAATAATATTAATAAGAATCTTTAGGCCGGCTAGTTTAAAGGGGTAATATTTATATTTAAAATTATTCTAAAAAATATCGTATATAATATCTATTAAAATTATAATATCTAGTGGATCGGAGTTAATAATTATTCCAGATATAATTATAAACTAGAAACGATATTTAGGGCGAGTCTTCTTTATTATTTAAAAAGAATTCTATAGACTTTTACCTAGATTCTTTACCCTATTATATTTATCTATAATCGCGAACCCGTATTAAAAATAGTAGATAATTTCCTTTTTAATTTTTTTTTTCTATTCTTTATAAAGAAGTATTTATATACTTTATTAAAGACTTTAGTAGTAGTTAACTATAATTATTATAAAGTAAATATAAATATAAAAGTATTTACTTCGCTCGGGAGATTATATTACGCGATATTAATAAATTTAATACCTTTTAATAATTTTGCGTCGGAGTTATTCGGGTTATATACTATCTATAATTCTTTCTTCGTTTATATATTTATTTAATAACTAAAGTCGGCGTTATAATAAATAATTATAAATTATATCTTTAAGGGCTCGAAGTTAATTACTAATAATATTTTAATACTCTAGGTATTAAAAGTAACCAGCGGGATAAAAAATAATATAAATTTATTAACTAATTTAATATAAAAAGCTTCCGAGTTTAATTAATATAGATATTTATAGAATTATTAATTCGTAGGATATTTAGAGCCCGTAGGAGCGTTTTTATAATAATATTAAAACTTTACTAGTTACTCCTTCTACTCTCGTTAAATCTCTACTTATTTTTAATATAATTAAAAATAGAATACCGCGAAACCTATAACTTTAAAGATTTATAAATAAATAAAATTAATCGCGAAATTTTAAAAATATATTAAGAGGCTTTACTTTATTTAAATTTATTTTATCTCTAATAATAATATTAAATTATCCGAAGTCGCTTTTATAGAATAGTATAATTATAAATATATAGATCTACTACTAGTAATAGATTAATTTTAATATTCTAAGAATCGCTATTTTATTATTACTATAAAAATTATTAAAGTAAACGATTTTCGCGAATATAATAACGGGTTCCTATATTTTATCGTAAATATATTTATATAAATAGTTATTACTAATTCTTTTAAAGTTAGGAGGAAGGTAATTAATAAATATAATACTATTAAAAAAAATATCGATTAATTATTATATTATAATTAACTCTACTTTCTCTTCTTTATTTATATTATTATTTTTAATATTACTAATATTTAGTTTCGAGGATTCTTTAATTAAGAATTTATTCTTTTAATATAATTACTCGGAGGACTCCTCTAAAGATTTAAGGTTTTAACGAGGCTTTTTAATTAATAATTTCTTTAAAATCTATTTCGGCGGTAATAATAATAAATAATCTTTATTATTACTAGGGCCTAAAAGCTTCGTTAGGCGCTTTTATTTTTTTATTATTAATAAAAGAATTAAATCCTTATTAGAGGTATTAAAAGAACGGGTATATTTCGAAATTATAAAGAAGAGAGGTTAGTCTCGAAATAAAGAAAATAAGAATTAATAAATAAATATAAATATATTTTTAATATTAGTTTTTATAATAGCTCGTCTTTTTCGGGCTCTCTTTAATACGATAATAAATTTTTATTTATAATATATTAAATATTTAGAAGAGGCTAGAATGGAGGAGGAAAAAGATAGATTTAAAATTTTAATAAAAATAAATTTATCTCTTAAATTAAATTAAATATTAGAGGATAAGGAATATAGTTAATTAAAGTTCTTATTTATAATAACCTCGATTTTTATCAAGTTTATACCTCTATCTAGGAAATATTAAATAGTATTTTATAAATTATTATTTTTTAAAATACTAATATAATACCCCTTTATAATATAATATATAAAGTAATCGAAACTCGGTTTATTATTAAATTATAAAATAGTAAATAATCTTAAAGTAATAAGAATTATAAATAAACTATATTAAATTCTTTAGGTAGTAGATATAAAGAGATTTTAAAAAACCGGGTCTTATATACGAACTTCCCTAATATATATTAATTTAATATATAATCGATCTCGAAGCCTTTAAACGAGCGAAGTAGAAAAGAATTAAAAATAATTCTCGGTTCTTATTTAATACGAAGATTACTCGAACTAGCTATTATTACTATTTAATTTTAAAAATCCGGAGGCGGTATACTACTAGGTTTATATTTAATTTTTAATAATTTATTAAAGCTTCCTTAGTAAATAATAATATCGATATATATTTTTTCGCCGAAATCTATATAACCTTAAACTTAGATTTAATTATTAAATTTAATTATTAAATATTAACCCTACCGGACTCTTTTATCTTTAAATACGATTTTAGGGTTCGATTAATTCTTAAATATATTATTTATAAAATAATACTACTCTACGAGCTCTTTAACTTATTAAAATATAATAATAATAATATAATAATAAATCGGTATATATACCCCTTTTATATATATAAGAGTCTAGTTATCTTTAGATAACTTTCCGTTATAATAAAATAATAAAAGAGATTATTATAATACTATAACGATAATAAATAGATAGATTTAATAATAATTATATAGTTAAAAGAGTATAATAATATATATAATAACTATAATCGCTAATTTTAATAAAGTATAATAAATTATATAATAAATATACCTAGATCTAGGCCTAGATCTAGTTAAGACCTACGAGTTAAAAGCTCGGGCGCTAGTTTTTATAGATATAATTCCTAAGATTTCGTCTCCTAGTATAAAACTACGCGGATATTAAATTATCTAAAGTTTACCTAATATATTTAAGGCTCTATTTTAAGAAATAATATTTATATATTATTTAATAAAAGAGAAGTAAAAGAGTATTAAAAGAGATCGATATTAAATAATATAATATTTATATAATAAGACCTTTAATCTAGTCGAGTTTTAAAAGATTTATATATTTTCGTATTATTAAATCTACGAATATCGTTTTTAATAAGTGAAATTCCGTGAAAATTATATTAAAATAAATATTTCGAATATTAATATTTTATACCGTTTATAATTTTATACTAAAATTAATAATCTATTTAATTACTATTTTTAATATCGATTATATATATTTCCCTAGCCCTTTCTACCCGTAGAACGAATATTATTTATATTAAAATTATTAAAATTATATATAAATCTATTATAGTAGAATCTTTCGGTACTATTTATTTAAATTAAATAGTTTTATTATAGTATATATCGAGTCTATGGCCCGAATACTATCGCTAGCGTAACTATCTTAATTAAATAGGAATTAATACTATAGACCTACGGGGTAAAGGACGTTAATATTTATAAAATATTAATTTTAATATTAATTTCTTATTTAAATAATTTAAGATTAGGGTTTATCTAGATTTAGCCTAGATCTAGCCTAGATTATTAAAATTTATTTAAATCTAGCCTAGATCTAGGTTAAATCTAGATTAGATTTAAATAAACTCTAATAATTTAACCTAAACGCGTCCGAGTTTAAAATAATAATAATATTTATAGATTTATAAAATTATATTTTTAATAGATATTCTTTTTTTAAATTTTCTACTTCTAATACTAGATAACGCGAAGTACGTAATAAAATAATTATAGTATAATTAATATAGTTTTTTTTAAACGAAGAATTACTCGGGCCTATTATAATATTTAAATATATATAAAGAGTTTTAGTTTAAATATAGGAAACTAGTAAGTATCTTTGGCCCTATTAAGGATTAGACGGGCTTTATATTCGTTTAATATAAAATTTTTTAATTCTAGAAACTACCCGCGCTTAATAATAATAAATTAAATACGGATTAGCTAGTAGAATTCTATACTATTTATTATAATATAGATAAACCGCCTCTTAAGTATCAAGGGACTAATAAAGATAATAATAAAAATATTACTATTTAAAAGTTTATATAAATATATTAATAATCTATTTAGGCCTTTATTTACTTCGATAAATATATTAAAACCGGCTATAATACCTTCCTCCGCGATTATATTATTTATCTCCTTTAGAAGCCTTTTATCTATATTTAATTCTTTTTATATAAAATCTTTTATTAATTTTATAAAGCGAGACGCCGGCGTTATTATAATAATATATATAAAACTAGATCGCGCGTAATATTAAAAATATCGACGAAATACTTTATAGTTAATAGTAGTAAAAGATATATACTACCCGTTTAATAATAAAATTAATTAGATTATTATTTACTTATTTTCTAAATACTATATAATTAAAACGAGTATTAACGTATATCTTAAATCTATAGAAATTAAGGTATATTAGAAAAAGGAGGTAATTTTCCGTAATATAGAATAATATCGGTAACTAGTAGAATATAATATTTAGTAGAGTATATATAATAATAATTAAATAATCGATAATCTCCGCGTACCTAGCGAGATTAACTATTTTAATAATTTATATTTCAAATTATATTATTATAATATTATTAAAGTTATCCGCTTTTTCCTCGGCTATAAACTATTTAAAAATAATCTAGTATATATATTTATAAAGATTATAAACGATAATAATAATAAGATAGTTAATAAAATATATATTAATATTTAATAGTAGGAAATATAATTATAAATTCTTATTAGAGGTATTATTATCCCTTTTATACTATCGTCCGACGAGATAATAATAATTTAATATTATAGCGACCTTTCCTTTTAGTTAATATATATAATTATCGGGAATTTTAATTATATAACGTGTAAAGTTTAAAAACGATCTAGTTTAATTCTCCTAGGTTTAATCCCTTATATTAAAAACGAAAAGAAATTCGGTAACTATATATAATTAGATATCTATTATCTCGCGCTAGGGCGTATACTCTAGCGTATATATAATTATTATTATTTATTCTAATAATATACTAAAGTAATTAAAGTAATTAAAGACCTAGTAATATAAGAGATTAATATTATATACGCGGATAATTAACCCCGAAGATATTATCTAATAATTATATCGTTTATAGCCGACTATCTAGAGTAAATCTTAATAATAGAAGTAAAATAAAATTATTAATATTTAATATACTTAGTCCCGCCTAATAAACGAGGGGAGTTAATTAAGATATAGGAGCCACGGAGTTATAAATATATATATCGAAGGATAAAGGTATAGAGGAGAGATCCCGATCTTATTAAAGATTTAATAATTATTTATAATATTAAAAACTTCGCCTAGCGTTATTATCTAGTTAATATTTTTAATATTTTTATTATAAATATATTATACTAGCTTCTAAAAGGAATTATTATAAAATTAATTAACTAGATTCGGGATTTAATTAAAAACCACGTAGTTTTTATAATTATTAAATAGATAAAGAAAGGGGTAACTAGGCCGAAGAAATTTTTAAAATAATTAATAATAAAGATTAAATTAAATTACTATTTTCGCTAGGTACTAGGTTTCGTAGGGTTAAAATTATTCAAAAACTTTAATAAAATAAAATAATAAAGTAATAATAAATAGAAAGCGATATTATAATAATTAATAATTATCGTTATTTCTTTATTTATTAAACGCGTACCGGCTACCCTATATTACGCGCGGGTTATATTTAACTTTATTATATTTACCTAATATATATTTTATAACGGCGATACTTTATAATATATATAATACGCGCTCTACCGTATTTATAAATTAAAGGTAGTTTTCTATAAATATTAATTAAATAATAATTCGGACCTAGATTTAAAAAACCCTACCGATTAATATTTTAATATACTAAAACTATACGCGATAACGTATTATACTAAATATATTCGAAAATATAAAAGTATCTAGAACTTCGATATTTATTATAAAAAGACGGTTTATAAATTTCTTTTTTAAAGACCCTTTTCACGGATAAATAAAATTAATAAATTCGAGATATAATTACTACGGTATAATATTATATACTATAATATATAAGTTATATAAGAAATTATAGTAATACTTTCCGCTAAACCTACCGTTATTTTTGATAGTAAAATAGAATAGTAGAATACCCGGCCGTATCGAGAGAAATTAAATTTAAATAAATATATACCTATTCCTAATAAAGATACGCCGTTATACTATAGTATATAGGTACTAGATATTAATTATTATTACTTAATAACTACGGTAGCGAGGGCTTTTTACTTTAATACTAAAGATTTTATTAATACTATAACGGTATTTATATAGGAGAGCCGTAAAAAATAAAATAAAAATCCGGGCTCTATTAAAAATTAGCGGAGATAAAAAACGGATCCTAATTAAACGGGAGATATATATATTTCTATATATCGATTATTAATATATTAAGTTCGTAATAATAAAGAGAGCCGGAATTTAAAATAATTTATAAAAAGATTAATTTATTATACCCCTAATTTTCGTTCTACCGGTAAACCTTATAATAATTATATTTAGATTAATAATAAAGCGACTCGTTTATAAAGTTGAAACAAGACCGAGTAGGAGGCTCTTTATATAGTAATCGGCCGGCTTAAATTAATTATTAATATTTATAACTATAAGCGACTAAACGATAAGGGTAAATATAGGGTATATATTAATATATTAATTACTCTATATCGACTAAAAAATAACGGGAGAGTCGACGATATATATAGAATATTCGAAGTAAAGTATATCCTAGCTAGTAGAACGAAAAAACCCCGAGAACTATATAATTATCGTCTTTTCGAAATATATAATATTATTTAAAGTACGTATATAATACCTATTAAATAAAAAGGATACTATTATATTAATAATTTTATCGACTAGGATTAATATAATACTATTTATAATCTTAACTTTATAACGAAAGGTATTAAGGTAGTAGATTAATTTATAAAATAAATATAATAACTATATATTTATAAAAAATCACCGTCCGTGATAATATATTTATTATACCGCTTAATAATACGTATACCCCGGGCTTTTACTTAATAGTAATACTATAATTATATAACGGTTAATAATAATAATAAGAGTAACGGGTATAGTATAAAGATAGATTATAATTAAAGTATAAACTCGATTAATAATAATTAACAGAAAGAGAATTAGAGATTCTAAACTAAATAAAAAATTTATTAAATAAAAGTTCTTAAGATACTACTTTTATAGAATTAAATAAGAAAAGGAGTAGATTCCTAAATTAACTCTTATTATCTAGCGCTCCTTCGGTATATATTTCGTTAATAAAAATAAAAGTATTTAATTTATAAATAAAGATATTATAACCTATCTTTTATAGGATCTATCTCGATCTACTCTTTATTAAACTCGTTTTAATAAACGGCCGTTATTTCTAATTATATTTATAACACCCTTATACTCTTATAATTTATAGTATTATATAACCCGAATTTAATATTCGGATTAACTTTAATTTAGATTTAGGTTAGATTTAATTTAAATTTAACCTAAATCTAACCTAAAACTATTAAAGGACGGGATTAGTATCTAGAGGTTCATTAAATTAACGGCTAAATTCATTAAACTATGGCCTAGTTATAATATAGGAGTAAGTTAAAATAAAAAATAAAAGACGAAAGTTAGGGCGGGGCCAGCTACTATCTAAATAAAAACTAATATACGGAGTATTTATTTATTTCCTATCCCGACTATATTAAGATAAAAATAAGGAAATTAATTTAAATCTAAATTAGATTTAAAATAAATTAGGCTAGGTTAAAGTAAATAAAATTATACTATAATAATAACCCCCTCTTTAAGGTCGAGCTCCTACGAGATAAATAAATAATTAATTCGATTAATTAAATTTCGTAACCCTAAATCTCATTTAAAGTTACGAAATAGTTAAGATAAAAACGCGTTAAAGTATTCGAGTTATCGATAATAACGGATAAAGAATAAAACGGGGAATAAACGGCGATTACGCTACGGAATAGGGAAGGGAATCGGCCTTTTTGACTCTATTCCCTTCCCTTCTTTAGGGAAGGGAATTTTTTTTATATTAATATTTATCCTAATTTTTTGAATTCCCTTCCTCGATTTTCGAAAAAGTCAAAATTCCCTTCCCTATTCCGCAGCGTAACGGCGGTATATAAATAAAACTAAATATTAACGTTATTATTTATAAACGATAACGGCGGGGTTAGGCTATAGGGTACTATCTATTTATATAATAATATAAAGTATCGGTCGAAGCCGATATAGAACGATAACCGAGGGGACGATAACGGATAAGGAATAAACTATAATATAAACGGGGGTTAACTTCTTAAAAATCGGACTAGGATAAAAATAATAGAGGTTCCTTATACTAGTACCTCTAAATAATATACGGTAATTCGTAGAGGCCGGTAGCGCTAGGATTCGAGATATAATATTTATTAATAAACTATTAATAACGGGTAAAATAATAAAAGGGTTTTTATATAACGACGTAACCTTTTTAATTAACGTAGTATTTTAATAAAAGTAGACTATAACGGCGATTATATTTAGAATTTAAAATACCGTTAATATACTATTTATATTAATTATCTTCGGTAATTATAGGTTCTCGGATAAGCTAGATTTATCTAGGTAAAAAATTATTAATTATTAATTATAATAAGTTAGTATAAAAAACGGGGTAAATTTTTATTAAATACGGAAAATCTAGCTAGACTATAAAAGGATTATTAAAAACTTTAAAGACTCGGAAAGGGTTAATATTATAATCGTCGAGTTTAACTAAAGAGTATATAGTATTTAAATTCTTAATATTTAGCTATATTTAATCGTTTATTAAATATATTAAATATAAACGCCTTCGTTAATTAACCGAGGATTTAAAAATAATTTAGGCGATAAATATTTTATCGCGGAGGTAAATAGTTATTTAAGACTTTTATTTATATTACGAATTTATCGGTAGTAATTAAATAAATATATATTTAGGCGGTAAAATCTTAAGGTAGGGACTCGATAAACTCGAAATTAATATATAAATATTAATTATAATTAATTAAGAAAGGCGAGGTTAGAGTATTAAAAGAATTAGTATTATTACTAGAAAACTCCGCTTTAGGGAGCCATTTCACCTAATTATTTTATATATAATTAATATATATACGGAGGTAGTATTTTATTATAGTATTAAACCGCTTGATTTAATTATCCGTCTAAGGATAATATTTAATAAATATATATTAATCGATTTTAAAACGTTTATATAAAGCCTTTTAAAACTCCGATATAAATTAAGATCCTTAATCCGAAATAAAAATATCTAGTAATTTATAAAGTTTCTATATATTCTAGTAAAAAGCGTTATAAACTTCGTTTATTTTTATCGATATAATTAATATTAAATACTATATCTTAGTTAAACGGTCTATAAAAATTAGAATATACTAATAAATAATTCCTATAAAGGTATAAAACGGTAGGGGACCTATATAATTTATTAAAATATCTTTTTAATATCGTTACGGGGGCGGTAATAAACGTAATTATCTTTAAATATATTAACGGGAAGATTTAATTCTTCGGTATATATAATAATTCCTAACGAATCGCTAGATAATAGTATAAACGTTAGGCCATTAATAGGCCCGATTAATTAATTTATAATATTTAATACGACCTAGGTAATTACCCGCGATATTATTATAAATTAATTAAATTAGACGAAGGCGTAGTTTATTAGAATTCGGAATATATCTTTTTTTTCGGAAATAAAAAACTTTATCCCTATCTTTATATTTAGCGAGGGGAATTCCGTTATAATAATATATTTTAGAATATAATATTTTTAGGACTCTAAAGGCGAATTAATCGACTTAATTAATTATATTTTATAACTAATAAATCGGGGTATTATATAAGTCTTTATCTAAATTAATAAGTTAGTTTTTATTTAATTTAGATTTATAGAATATAAATAGAGTCTAAAATTCTAAATCGATATCTATACTAAAATCTATCGGGGTCGTATAAATTAATATAAAATATAATTAAAAAGATTAAATAAAAATCTTTAAATCTATTACTAATATAATTAAGATAACTAGAATTAAGACTAGAGTTATTATATTTAATAACGTATTATAAATATAATTCTTAAAGACTTTTAAGGTTAGGTTTTTCCTTTTTAATATAATCTAGTATTAATATTAATATTTAGGATTTAATTTATCCCCCTCTTTAAAGAGGTCTCCTAATCGATATATTAATATATTAAGTTTACTACCTTCTTTACTAGGCCGGTAGGTAATCTTATAGTTAAAACGGGATAAAAACTCGCTCTATTTTATTTAACGGCGAGATAATATTTTAGATAAAATAAAATATTTAAAAACTTTATAATTAAATATTATTTTAATAAAGAGAGTAGATCTCTTTAGTTTAAAGCGCTATTTCTTAAATACGCGGACGATTATTATAAACTCTTTATTATAAATTTTATAATTATACTCGGTAGGGTTATACTTCTTTAAAAAATAAATAATAAAATAAAGAATATTTTAATTATTATATTAAGATAGGACGCCCTTAAATACATAATTAAATATATTTATTTCTATTATAATTTTACAGTCGGGGTCGAAATAAATTAAGATAATATCGGAGGTAAAAATCTTCTTTAAGGTATTAAAAGTTATTTAATATTAAATACTTTACTCGAAGATAATACCTTTTTTAATTAAGATTATAAATAATATAACGAGTTTATTAAACTTATAGATAAAGCGCCGATAAAAGTTAACGAATCTTAAGAAACTTTAAACGTCTTTAATATTAACTAGTTATAATTAATTTAGGATAATATCGATTTTCTTTAAATTTATTTTAATCCCTTTAATAATAATAATTAATTTTAAATATATAACTTCCCTAATATAGAAATTATATTTAGTAATATTTATTTAAAATCCCGCTTCGCGGAGCTTCTAAAGGATATATTTAATATAGATTTTATACTCTTCCTCGATATCGCTATAAATTAGAATATTATCGAGATAAACGATATAGGTTTCGTCGAGAAATTTATAAAGAATATCGTTAATATAGTATTAAAATAAAGTAAAGATATTATATAATCTAAATAATATAATAAAATATTTGAATAGGCCGAATCGGGTATAAAATACCGTAAATTTTTTATCGCCCTCCTTAACGCGGAGGCGATTAAAAATAAATATAATATCTAATTTAGAAAATACCTTAGTACGATTTAATTAATTTAAAGTTTTTAAAATTAAGGGTAAAAAGTATTTATTCTTTATAATAATAATATTCAGCCCTCGGTAATTAATATAGAAATATAAACCTCCGTTAAATTTCTTTACGAATAAAATAAAAAATATAATATAAAAATAACTAACCTAAATAAAACCTTTATTAAGATTTTTATCTAGGTAACGGCGGAGTTCTAGAATTTTATTACGATTTATAATATATAAACTAGATATTAAAGGACGGGATTAGTATCTAGATATTTATTAAACTAACGACTAGGTTTATTAAACTATAACCTAACTATAATATAAGAGTAGGTTAAAATAAAAGATAAAGGACGAAAGTTAGGGTAGGGCCAGCTATTATTTAAATAAAAGCTAGCGTACGGAGTATTTATTTATTTCTTATCCCGGCTATATTAAGATAAAAATAAGGAAACTAACTTAAACCTAAATTAAATCTAAAGTAAATTAGGTTAGGTTAGGTTAATAAAGTTATATTATAATAATAACCCCCTCTTTAAGGTCGAGCTCCTACGAGATAAATAATCGATAATAACGAATAAAGGATAGGACGGGGAATAGGCGGCGGTATATAAATAAAACTAGGCGTTAGCGTTATTATCTATAAACGATAGCGGCGGGGCTAGGCTATAAAGTATTATCTATTTATATAGTAATACGAAGTATCGGTCGAAGCCGATACGGAACGATAACCGAGGGAATAATAACGAATAAGGAATAAACTAAAGTATAGGTTAAGATTAACTTCTTAAAAATCGGACTAGGACGAAGATAATAAAGGTTCTTTATATTAATACCTTTAAACGATATATAGTAATTTATAAGGGCCAGCGGCGCTAGGATTCGAGATATAATATTTATTAATAAATTATTAATAACGGGTAAAGTACTAGAAGGGTTCTTATATAACGATATAATTTTCTTAATCGACGTAATACTTTAATAAAGGTAAACTATAACGGCGATTATACTTAGAATTTAAGATATCGTTAATATATTATTTACGTTAATTATCTTCGGTAATTATAGGTTCTCGGATAAACTAAACTTATCTAGGTAAAGAGTTATTAATTATTAATTATAATAAACTAGCGTAGAAAACGGGGTAAACTTTTATAGAATACAGAAAATTTAATTAAATTATAAAAGAATTATCGAAAACCTTAGAGACTCGGAAGAGGCCGATATTATAATCGTCGAGCTTAATTAAGGGGCGTATAATATTTAGATTCTTAATATTTAATTATATTTAGTCGTTTATTAAATATATCGGATATAAGCGCCTTCGTTAGTTAGCTAAGGATTTAAAAATAATTTAAATAATAAATATTTTATCGCGGAGGTAATTATTTAAGACTTTTATTTATATTACGAATTTATTAATAGCGATTAAATAAATACGGGTTTAAATAATAAGATCTTAGAGTAAAGATTCGGTAGGCTCGAAACCGACGCGTAGATATTAATTATAATTAGTTAAGAAAGGCGAGGCTAGAGTATTAAAAGAATTAATATTATTATTAGAAAACTCCGCTTTAAAGAGTTATTTTACTTAATTATTCTATATATAATTAATATATATACGGAGGTAGTATTTTACTATAATATTAAACTACTCGGTTTAGTTATCCGTCTAAGAATAATACCCGGTAAATATATATTAATCGATCTTAAGGCGCTTATATAAGGCCTCCTAAAACTCCGATATAAATTAAAATCCTCGATCTAAAATAAAGATATCTAGTAATTTATAAAGCTTTTATATATTCTAGTAGAAAACATTATAGGCTTCGTCTACTTTTATCGATATAATTAATATTAGGTACTATATCTTAATTAAGCGGTCTACGAAAATTAGGATATATTAATAAATAATTCCTATAAAGGTATAAAGCGGTAGGGGATTTATATAATTTATCGAGATATTTCTTTAACGTCGTTACGGGGGCGGTAATAAACGTAATTATCTTTAAATACACTAGCGGGAAGGCTTAATTTTTCGGTATATATAATAATTCTTAATAAATTATTAAATAGTAGTATAGACGTTAGGCCATTAATAAACCCGATTAATTAATTCGTAATATTTAATACGACCTAGGTAACTACCCGCGATATTATTATAAACTAATTAAATTAGACGAAGGCGTAGTTTACTAGAATTCGGAATATATCTTTTTCCTTAAAAGTAAAGAACTTTATCCTTATTTTCGTATTTAGCGAGGGGAATTCCGTTATAATAATATATTCTAGAACGTAGTATTTCTAAAACTTTAAGGGCGAATTAATCGGCTTAATTAATTATATCCTATAATTAATAAATCGGGGTATCGTATAGGTCTTTATTTAAATTAATAAACTAATCTTTATTTAATTTAGGTTTATAAAACGTAGGTAGGGTCTAAAATTCTAAATCGACGTTTATATTAAAGTTTATTAAAATCGTATAAATTAATACGAGGTATAACTAGAAGGGTTAGATAAGAATCTTTAAATTTATTATTAATATAATTAAGGTAACTAGGGCTAAAACTAAGGTCGTTATATTTAATGATATATTATAAATATAGTCCTTAAGGACTTCTAGGGCTAGGTTTTTTCTTTTTAATATAATTTAGTATTAATACTAGTATTTAAAATTTAATTTATCCCCCTCTTTAAAGAGGTCTCTTAACCGATATATTAATATATTAAATTTACTACCTTCTTTACCGGGCCGGTAGGTAATCTTATAATTAAAACGGGATAAGAATTTACTCTACCTCGTTTAACGGCGAGATAATATCTTAAATAAAATAAAATATTTAAGAGCCTTATAATTAGATATTACCTCGATAAAGAGAGTAGATCCCTTTAATTTAAAACGTTATTCCTCGAATACACGGACGATTATTATAAACTCTTTATTATAGATCTTATAATTATACTCGGTAGGGTTATACTTCTTTAAAAAATAAATAATAAAATAAAGGATATTTTAATCGTTGTACTAGGATAGGACCCCCCTAGATACGTAATTAAATATATTTATTTTTATTATAATCTTACGGTCGGGGTCGAAATAAACTAGGATAATATTAAAGATAAAAACTTTCTTTAAAGTATTAAAAATTATTTAATATTAAATACTTTACTCGAAGATAATACCTTTCTTAATTAAAGTTATAAATAGTATAACGAATTTATTAAACTTATAGATAAAGCGCCGATAGAAGTTAACGAACCCTAGGAAATTTTAAATATCCTTAATATTAACTAGTTATAATTAATTTAAGATCGTATCGATCTTCTTTAAATTTATTTTAATCCTTTAAATAATAATAATTAATCTTAAATATATAACTTCCTTAACGTAGAAATCGTATTTAATAATATTTATTTAAAGCCCCGCCTCGCGGAGTTTCTAAAAGATACGTTTAATATAGATTTTATACTCTTCCTTAATATCGCTATAAATTAAAATATCGTCGAGATATACGGTATAAATCTTATCGAGAAATTTACGAAGAGTATCGTTAATATAATATTAAAACGAGATAAGATTATTATATAATCTAAATAATATAATAAAATATTCGAATAAACTAAATCGGGTACGGAATATAATAAATTCTTTATTACCCTTTTTAACGCGGAGGCGATTAAAAATAAATATAATATTTAATTTAGAAAATAGCTTAATACGATTTAATCGATTTAAGGTTTTTAATATTAAGGGTAAAGGGTACTTATTCTTTACAGTAATAATATTTAACCCTCGGTAATTAACGTAGAAATATAAACCTCCGTTAAATTTCTTTATAAATAAAATAAAAAATATGGTATAAGATTAATTAACTTAAATAAAACCTTTATTAAAATTCTTATCTAGGTAACGGCGGAGCTTTAAGATCTTATTATAATTTATATTATATAAATTAAATAACGGAGGTTATAACCCTTCTTTAAACTTAATAATATAATTATATAACTAATATAGGGGTAAAGTATTAACGTTTTTTCTTAAAAAAATATCTAGGAATTTATAATACCGCGTAAATAAGATCGTAACTAGATTAATATTTTTATTATCTCGGTAGGTTTAAAGCTTTTCTTAAATAACGGCGGAGGTAAAATAAAACTCTTTATTTATTTTAAATATAACTCGGTTTTAAATTTAATCGTAAATATTTAACTTAAGGTTTTAATTAAGGCGGGGTTTAGATTTATAATATCTAGATTCTTAATAAAACTAGGTATTTAAAATCGAGATTTCTTCTAAAATACCTAAAAATCGATCGATTTTTATAAATAATAAATTAAATATAATTTACTCGTTAGGCCTAACGAGCCGGGTAAATAATCGAGATCTTATCTTATATATATTAAGAGTAACTAGGTATTAGGTTCGTTATTCTTAATATTAAAACTTAAAAGGAAACGAGGCTAAGCTATAATATTTAATCTTAAGCGTCTTTCTTTATTTAATAATAATAACGATACGATTATACTTATTATTATAACTAGTTCTTATAAGAATAAGTAACTAGGACTAGGGCGGGGAAAACTCCTTTTAAATCTAAATTTATTATTAATAAACCTAGAACTAAAGTAACTCCTCTTAAGTTTTAAATTACTTTATATAAATATTAAATTAAATTAAGAATTAAATTTACTTTTAGTAAACCTAGGACTAGGTTAATTTTTCTTAAATTAAGATTTACTTTTTATAAACCTAGGATTAAATATATTATTAATAAACCTAAAATTAAAGTAACTTCTCTCGAGTCGGAATTAATTATTTAATAATAACGTTATCGTTTATAAATAATAACGGCTCTTTATATATTAACAACTCCTTTTAAATCGAGGTTTACTCTATACGGGTATCGGATAAAATTAAAAATTAGGATTCTTAAGTCTAGAAACTTTCTTAAAATATAAAAAAAAGTTTATCTTCCGCGAAGACTTTTATAGGACTTAAGGTATAATTTCTTAAATAAAAATATAAAACGAAAGTTAAGGAATTATTTAAGAAATCGGTAGTAACTTTATAATAATAAAGGTATAATAGGCCGATTACGACGGGGTATTAATTAAATTTAATAATAAAGAAGATTATTCGTTCTTAATAATTATAAATATTTAAAATCGCTTCTACGATATAAATAATATATTTTATAATAGTAGGTATATTATTAAAGGGTCGGATAATATAAGGATAACGAAGAAGACGAAGGGGTAAATATTAAATATATATAAAATTATAATCGATAAAAAAGTAGCTGGATATACTAGTATTAATTAAAACTTTAATTTAAATTCGGGACTAGTTATTCCGTAGTTAATAAGAAATAATTATATATTTATTATAAAAAATAGGGTCGGTCTTAAAAAGTTATATAATAGATTTAAACGAAAGCTTAATTAATAATAAAAGTAAATTAAATAATATAGCCGATAAATAAAAAGGTATATATAGGGCTCTAGGTACTTATAATCCTAATATACGATTTTATACCGAGATTATTCTTTTCCCGCGTCTAGGGTAACTCCTCTTATAATACTCTCGTCGTCGTCGATAATAATTATAATACTAGATCGGAGACTAGCTAGTTTAATTAAATAAACTTTTATATTATACCTAGGCGATTTATAATAAAAATAAAATCTTTACTTCTTATAAATAACTTTAATAACCGGGGTTCTCGTTAATTTATCTTTAATAATAATTTAAATAAAATCGAGGTTTATTAACTCCTTAAATAAAAGGGTTAAAGCTACGGTAATAGGGATAAAAATACTCGTTATAATAAAACGGGCTATAAGAGTAGAAGTTAATAAAGATATAATAGGCCTCCTTAAGGTTTATCTTAATTTAATAAAAGCGGTACTCTAATAAGATAACCGGTATTTAATCTACCGGAGTTCTTAATCGATTTCGGAGTATATACGAACGTATTTATTAAAGGTATATAACCGTTAATTATTAATTTTCCTTTAAGAGATAAAGGCCTATTAGGTAGTATAATTAATATTATATTTTATAACGTTAATTAAGAATTCGTTCTTTATTCGAGAATATTCCTTTTTTTAGGTAACGAGGTTAAAGTATTTATTAAAAAGTATAAAGCCTTATTTAAGTTCCCGGATATAATTCCGAGTATCCTTTTATTTAAACGGGTTATTATATATTTCCTATAGTTTCTTTCGTTAATCGGTAAAATTAATTAAGGTATAAAGACTTTTTTTTTAATAATAATTTATTAACTTAAAGGCCTTTTTATCGATAACTAATTTAAATTTTATATAAATAATCTTATCGCTATCGGTAAAGTAACGGTTATAATTAATATATATCCGCTATATTAACGTTTATTCTTAAATATCTAATTTATCTTAATCCTCTTTATATTCCGAGATATCTAGGAGTTTTTCGGATCTAGGAGGCGTTCGAGATCGGGAAGGAATAAATTATTAAATATTTAAAGAGGAAGACGAGCGTAGGCCTATAATAATAATATTATTAAAAATATTCTTATCGAATACCTAAGGCGGGGGTTAAAGTATAATTTAAACTATAATAAATACGGCTTAGACTATTACCTAAATAATAGTATAAATTAAAGATTACGTATTTAATATAAAAGAAGGAGGAGGCGTAGACGAGTATAAAATATTAAATAAAGAATTACTCTCGACTTAAATATATAAGTAATCGAAGGTATTTAAAAAACTAGTAGGGTTATTCTAAACTTCGGCGAGGAATTATTATACGCGGTCTTCGGGGTTAAAGGGTTAATCCTTTATAATAATTATCTTAATATTAAAGAGTATTAATTAAATAATTAATCTTTTATAATATTAAGAGACGGGATTAATATCTAGATATTTATTAAATTAATAGCCAGGTTTATTAAATTATAATTTAATTATAGTATAGGAGTAAATTAAGATAAAAAATAAAGAACGAAAATTAAAATAGGGCTAGTTATTATTTAAATAAGAGTTAACGTACGGAGTATTTATTTATTTCTTATCCCGGCTATATTAAAATAGAAATAAGGAAACTAATTTAAACCTAAATTAAATCTAAGGTAGGTTAGGCTAGGCTAGGTTAATAAAGTCATACTATAATATTAAATAACGGAGGTTATAGCCCTTCTTTAAACTTAATAATATAATTATATAATTAATACGGGGGTAAAGTATTAACATTTTTTCTTAAAAAAATATCTAGGAATTTATAATATTATATAAATAAGATTATAATTAAGTTAATATTCTTATTATTTTAATAAGTTTAAAACTTTTTTTAAATAACGGCGGAGATAAAATAAAACTCTTTATTTATTTTAAATATAACTCGGTTCTAGGTTTAATTATAAATATTTAATTTAAGATTTTAATTAAAATAGGGTTTAATTTTATAATATTTAGATTCTTAATAAAGTTAAATATTTAAGGTCGAGATCTTTTCTAAAATATTTAAAAATCGATCGATTTCTATAAATAATAAATTAAATATAATTTACTTATTAGGCCTAACGAGCCGGGTAAATAATCGAGATCTTATTTTATATATATTAAAAGTAACTAGGTATTAAGTTCGTTATTTTTAATATTAAAATTTAAAATAAAATAAAACTAGGTTATAATATTTAATCTTAAGCGTCTTTCTTTATTTAATAATAATAATAATATAATTATACTTATTATTATAGCTAGTTCTTATAAGAATAAATAATTAGGATTAAGGCGGGGAAGACTTCTCTTAAATCTAGATTTATTATTAATAAATTTAGAACTAGGGTAACTCCTTTTAAATTTTAAATTATTTTATATAAATATTAAATTAAGTTAAGGATTAGGTTTATTTTTAATAAACCTAGGACTAGGTTAATTTTTTTTAAATCGAGGTTTACTTTTTATAAGTTTAGAATTAAATATATTATTAATAAACCTAAAGTTATAGTAATTTCTCTCGAGTCGGAATTAATTATTTAATAATAACGTTATTATTTATAAATAATAACGGCTCTTTATATACTAGGGACTCCTTTCGAGTCGGGGCCTACCTTATATAAATATCGGATAAAATTAAAGACTAGGATTCTTAAATTTAAAAGTTTTTTTAAAATATAAAAAAAAGTTTATTTTCCGCGAAGACTTTTATAGGATTAAGGGTATAATTTCTTAAATAAAAATATAAAACGAAGGTTAAGGAATTATCTAAGAAATTAATAATAACTTTATAATAATAGAGGTATAATAAGCCGATTATAACGGGGTATTAATTAAATTTAATAATAAAAAAAACTATTCGTTTTTAATAACTATAAATATTTAAAATCGTTTCTACGATATAAATAATACGTTTTATAACGGTAAATATATTATTAAAGAGTCGGACGATATAAAGATAACGAAGAAAGCGAAGGGGTAGATATTAAATATATATAAAATTATAATCGATAAAAAAGTAGCCGGATATACTAGTATTAATTAAAACTTTAATTTAAATTCGGGACTAATTATTCCGTAGTTAATAAGAAATAATTATATATTTATTATAAAAAATAGGGTCGGTCTTAAAAAGTTATATAATAGATTTAAACGAAAATTTAATTAATAACGAAGGTAAATTAAATAATATAACCGATAAATAAAAAGATATATATAGGGCTCTAGGTACCTATAGTCCTAATATACGATTTTATACCGGGATTATTCTTTTCCCGCGTCTAAAATAACTCCTCCTATAATACTCTCGTCGTTATTAATAATAGTTATAATACTAGATTAAAGGCTAGTTAGCTTAATTAAATAAACTCTTATATTATATTTAAGCGATTTATAATAAAAGTAAAACCTCTATTTCTTATAAATAATTTTAATAACCGGGGTTCTCGTTAATTTACCTTTAATAATAATTTAGGTAGAATCGAGGTTTATTAACTCTTTAAATAAAAGAGTTAAAATTATAATAATAAAGATAAAAATACTCGTTATAATAAAGCGGGCTATAAGGGTAGAAGTTAATAAAAATATAATAAACCTCTTTAAGGTTTATTCTAATCTAGTAGGAGCGGTATTTTAGCGAGATAAATAATATTTAATCTACCGGAGTTCTTAATCGATTTCGGAGTATATATAGATATACTTATTAAAGATATATAATTATTAATTATTAATTTTCCTTTTAGAGATAAAGGCCTATTAAATAATATAATTAATATTATATTTTATAATATTAATTAAGGATTCGTTCTTTATTCGAGAATATTCCTTCTTTTAAATAACGAGGTTAAAATACTCGTTAAAAGATATAAAGTTTTATTTAAATTCCCGGATATAATTCCGAGTATTCTTTTATTTAAACGGGTTATTATATACTTCCCGTAGCTTTTTTCGCTAATCGATAAAGTTAGTTAAAATATAAAAACCCTCCTTTTAATAACGGTTTATTAAATTAGAGGCTTTTTTACCGATAATTAATTTAAATTTTATATAAACGATCTTATTACTATCGGTAGGGTAACGGTTATAATTAATATATATCTACTATATTAATATTTACTCTTAAATATCTAATTTATTTTAGTTCCCTTTATATTCCGAGATATCTAGGAGCTTTTCGGATTTAAAAGGTATTCGAGATTATAAAAGGGTAGGTTATTAAATATTTAAAAAAGAAAATAAATATAGACCTATTATAATAATATTATTAAAAGTATTCTTATCGAATACTTAGGGCGGGGGTTAAGGTATAGTTTAAATTATAATAAATACGGCCTAGGCTATTACCTAAACGATAGTATAAATTAAGGATTATATATCTAACGTAGGAGGAGAAGGAAATATAAATAAAAATAAAATATTAAATAAAGAATTACTCTTAACCTAAATATATAGGTAATCGAAGGTATTAAAGAAGTTAATAAAATCATTCTAAACTTCGGTAAAGAATTATTATACGCGGTTTTCGGGGTTAAGAGGTTAATCCTCTATAATAATTATCCTAGTATTAAGAAGTACTAACTAGGTAGTTAATCTTTTATAATATTAAAAAACGGGATTAATATCTAGAGGTTTATTAAATTAACGACTAGGTTTATTAAACTATAATCTAGTTATAGTATAAGAGTAGGTTAAAATAAAAAATAAAGAACGAAAATTAAAGCGGGGCTAGTTATTATTTAAATAAAAATTAATATATAGAGTATTTATCTATTTCTTATCCCGATTATATTAAGATAGAAATAAGGAAACTAGTTTAAACTTAAATTAAATCTAAAATAAATTAAACTAGGCTAAAATAAATAAAGCTATACTATAATAAAAACTAATTTAACGCGTATTTATTTATTATTATTATATATATAGTTTTACCCTCTTTCCTATATATTAAAATAAACTTATTTTATATCTCGACTAGTTAATATACTCTATATTACCGAATAATATCTAAGTCTATATATATACGACCTAGTAATATATTAAATAATAAAATAAAATTAAATTATACCTCCTATATATTATAATACGGCCTTAACTAGTTAAAGAATTTATAATAATAACTTCTTTAATAAAACTAAAGACTAATTTTAATAATAAATTATATTAATACTTTTAAAATAAATCTCGGTTATAAATAATTTACTTATTCCGATATATAAATAATAGTATATATTAAGAATATATTAATTATAAGTCCTTCTAGTATATATTAATTAATATTAACTATCGATAAAGATAAAGAAAATATATACGGAGGTAAAGAGGTCGATACCGAGGCCGATAATAATAATATTAAGTTTCCTACCCCGAAGCGACGGAAAACGGATAATATATCTCGGTTAAACGGATTAAGTAGGGCCACGCTATATATATATATATATATATTATATAAGAGTTAATAATATAACTAACCTTTTTATAATTTTTATCGTTTATCGGTTATCGGTAAATTTTAAAAGTAAATATTAATATACTCTAAGCGCTATTAGCTTTATTAGAAAATTATCTACGGGTTTATATTAAAACTCTATATTAATTACCGACTTAAGGTTTAGTAGTATTAATAAGTCGAGGGTCCGGGTAAAGTCCTATTAATAAATAATACTCGCTATTAATAAGTTTAATAACTCTAATTTATCGTATATATATATTAATAACTTTTATAATATAGGTTTATTATTTTTTATAAACTTTATTAATTACCTAAATTACTAGTTATTATATCCTTAAATATTTCACGAGTATTTAATATTATTTAGGTTTTATAACTCCTTTAAGTCTTTCCTAACTTTAGATTTATCCGATTCGGACGGCTTTAATAATTTATTTATATACGTAATATTATTTAAATCGGATAATTTTAAAATATAAAAGAATTCTTATAACCCGGCGGATTCTTAATAGATATATATACTCGCGCTTATATAAATAAATAACTTAAATCTCTTCTTTAAATACTACTATATAATAGATATAGATTTATTTATTATTATTTATATTAATTATTTAGTCGTTACCTAGGATCCTCCCTATATATAATACTAACGGATAAATATATTATTTACTCGTTTTTTAACTACTTTTATTTCATTTTTTTATACTTCGCTTTATTATTTATAATTTAATTATTTTTATTTTATATATATTCTTTATTTTATAGCCCCGCGATAAAGTAAATCCGGTTTAAAAGAGTATAAAAATACTATAATTATTATATCTTAATCTCGAAATCGTTTTTATTGTCGTTAATACTAGTAATTTTCGTATTAAATATATCCTCTTCCTCTTCCCCCGATTAATATTCCTTAACGACCGGGTTATTAAATATATCTTCGGCTTATTTATTTAAATTAGCTAGTAATATTTATAAATTATCTTCTTTATATATACCGAAGTTATATCGCTCGCTATTTACTCTTATTCTTCGGTTATATTATTATTCTTATTAATTAAGTCAATAGTATCCCCGTTATATAACGAGTTAGTATTATTATCGTCGAGTAACGAGTTAGTAGTATTTTTTATTTATATTTTTATAATTACTTTTACGAAGTCCGGTTTATCCTTTAAATCCTTTAAGGATTCTTTAAATAAATTAATTACTAATTATCGATAATCTTTACTATATATATTTTTATTATAAATATTTATTATACGACCGTATAATATCTTTATAATAATATATACCTTCGTTTCTCTTTACTCGAGCCACGCTTTTATAACCTATTCGAATATAACTCGAAGATTTATTAATATAAATATAGATATTTATATTTTAGGAGGTTATTTTACCTTTAATTTTATTACCGTTTTATTTTTTAATAATATAGTATTTTATTTTATATTCTTTAAACCTATAATAAAGCGCCGTTACTATAAAAATAATAATACTAATAAATAATAAGTTTTATATATTTTCGTAATACCGCCCGAGTTTAATACCACTTACTTTATTATAGAAGAATATACGATATATCGTTATTATAATAAATATTATTAGGAAGCGACCTTTATATTAAACCCGTAAATAATAAACCTTTATTCGGATATAAAAGGAAATAGTATTTATATTATTTTATAAATCCGGAAGGGTAAACCGTAAATCGAATATATAATCCGAGATATTATTCTTAATCTACTCTACTATTAAATTTAGGTATTTTATTATTATTTAAATTTAACTTTATATCTTCTTTATTATTTAATTTCTAAACTCGGTTAAATTATCTAGGAGTTACGTTATTATTAATTATTATTTAATATATAACGGGTAGTATATAAAAATAGAGATTATAATCTTTTATATTTCTTTAAGAGTAGGGATATCGCCCGAGTTATATAACCGGCCTAGAACCTATATCGGTAAAGCGGGAGACTGTATAAAAAGAGTCGAGGTACTAAATACGTATTTTACCGGCTTTAGGCGGAAAAATAACGAAAAGAAAACGTTTTAAAAAAAAAAAAAAAAAAAATTTTATAAAAAATCTAAAAATAGTAACTTCGGATTTAAGATTTTAAATCCGTAATTTTCTACTAGCGCCGGGTAACTCGTTAAGGCTATATAAAGCGCTATAACTATACTAATTTAATTTAGATTTTAAATTACGTCGATTTACGAAAATTATATACACGTGTAATACCCCTTAAACTAGCGCGGTATTATAGATTATATAATTTATTTATAACTATATATATTTAATTATTTACTAGTATTATTTAGACTAGTTTATTCCTTATTTAAGTTTATTTAAAATAAATCGAGGTACTAAATACGTATTTAGATACTTTAGACGAAAATAGGTATTAAATCGATCTCTAGGGCTAGTATATAAACTAAATAAATCTAAACGCTTTTTCCGCCTTTTTCGGTAGAATACGAGTTTACTACTTTACCGATATACGGCCTATATATATATCGAAATAAAGTTTTTTATTCTTTCTACGTCCTAGTTATAAAGTTATTTACTTTTATATAATAATATTCCGGTTACGATATTAGGTTATTAATATCGTTATTATTTATAATTTTTAAAAGAAATATAGGCGTAGTAATATTTATAATATACTAGTAAATCTTAGAGCTTTTATATTTTATTTTATAATAATAGTATTTTTTATTTTAAAGAGTCGAAATTAAAACCTATATAATACTTTTATTACTCTTATCTTTATATTTAATATTAGATATAGTTATAAATATAGGATATAAAGGAGGCGGATATCTAGGCGTAATATATTTAGACTTTAAAATATAACGACTAGGAGAGGATAATAATATTTATTTTATTTTACTTTATTATTACTACCCGTATTACGGACGCGGTTCGTTATTTCTTTACTATCGTTACTCGCCTCGTATAAATTATAAAGATTAATTACTATTAGATTAATTATTTAAGAGAAATTTATTAATAATATATCTCCTTTCTTAAGATTTAGCCCCTTTATTAATTTTTATTTATATTCGGTTATAGGCCTAATCCTAGTAATTATTTTTTATTCGAATATTTATACCGGTCGTCTTTTAAGTTAGAAAGAATAATCTTTATATAATAATACCTAACTACTTCGTTACTATATTATTAAATATATTAAATATATTTAAATATAATATATCCTTATTATATCGTTTATTAAATTTAAGAAATATCTTTTCGCGTCGAAACCCTTTTAAAGGGCTCCTTTTATAATTAGAATTTATTCTCCGTATATTAATATACCCGATATACGTTCGATAAAGGTCGATAATTTATATTTTTCTTTTAAAATTACAATTAATATAACGCCTAAGGTATATATTAATAGGCTAAAAGAACGGCGCGGGGTATTCGGGCCAACGCTAGAATACTCTTATTATAGTACTTAAGCTAGAATGTATTATAGTATTATAATTATCCCCCCCTCTTAGAGCCACGTCCCCGTAGCGAAGGTAGGTAGGTAGTTATAGTATTAAAAATAACTAAACTTAAAGGGCGCGACCCCGAGTATACGCGGTTACTTTAAGAATTAAAACCCGAGTTCTAGGGCCCCCGAAGGGCGCCACCGGTATATTATAACGCGCGATTTATTCTAAGGCCCCCGAAGGGCACCTCTAGAGGGCGTATATAAACGCGGTTTTATTCTAAGGCCCCCGAAGGGTACCTCTAGAGAGTATATATAAACGCGGTTTTATTCTAAGACCCCCGAAGGGTACCTCTAGAGGGTGTATATAGGCGCGGCGTTATAGCCCCTAACGGGTACTATTAATAAGTTTTAGGGCTAATTAAATATTTATAAAATTTTTCTAGGGCCCCCGAAGGGTACCTCTAGAAAGTATATATTATACTATACTAAGACTAGCTTTATAGTAGTTATTAAATATAGTATATAGATCCTATATAAGGAGTATACGGCGTGGTTATACTATTTATATTATAATATTATATTATAATTTCCGGTACTCCGGAGCTCTTTTAGAAATAAGAGGCTCGGAGCCCTTACTCTAACTCTTTAAAGATTAATTTTATTATTTAAATATAAAGATTATTTTCCTATTAAGACTTTATATTTATTTTTATATTATTATAAATACCCTAGGTATTATAACTTAATAATTTTAATCTCTCTTAACCTTTTTAGGTAGTAATCCGTTAAAAGTATAAAAAATCTTTCTAGAAATAATCGTCCCGAAGGCGAGATATACGGGATTAATACTTTAGATAAAAATATAAAAGATTTACCAAAGAATATTAATCTTACGGTAAATTAATAATTTATAAAATTAAAATATAAATAAAAAGCCCTCGAGAAAGAGGCCTTTATTATTATAATTTAAAAGAATATCGAAAACTTATAACGTACTATCGTAGGTAAAGGAGATAAGGAAATCGAAGATAATTTTTAAAAACTAAACGTAAAAGACGAAAACGGCCCGACGGTAAATCGTAGTTAAATCGGTTATAATATAAATTAAGGTAACTTATAATTATCGAAACTACAGGATTTCTATACGAAGAATCCGTAAAATTATTAAGAATAAATTTATAATATAAAAACCGCGTTCCGCTTAATACCCGTAAACTTTCGAATAAACGAAAAGAAGATTTTATATATAATACCCTATTTAAAGGGGTAAATTAAGAAATTATAAAATAAATATAAGGAACTTTATTTAATAAATATATTAACGTAGAAGTTCTTTACGGATTATTTATTTAACGTAATCGAGGACCCTTTAAACCGAGTTATAAATACGAATCTTAAGTATTAATATATACGTTAAAGGAATAATTAATCGGTATAAGATTTCGATACTTATTTTAATACCCTAGAAACCGAACTACCTCTTTATAATAAAGAGTAATAAATAGTTTATTTAATAACTCACTTAAGACTTAATATTTTAAAAGAAGTTAACCGGGCCTAAAGTATTCTTATTAAATAAACCGAATTTATATCGTTTACGGCGCGTTACGAACTTAATCTTAGTCGAGATTTTAAAATATAAAATAATAATTAAAATAATTAATTAAGACCTCGGAAGAGGTATAAAAAAGAGTTAAAGGGCGGAGATAATAAAGATAAATCTAATATAAAGAGATTATTAAGGGACGGGATTAGTATTTGGATATTTATTAAATTAACGGCCAAGTTTATTAAACTATAGCCTAATTATAATATAAGAGTAAGTTAAGATAAAAGATAAAGAACGAAAACTAGGGTAGGGCCAGCTACTATCTAAATAAGAACTAGCGTACGGAGTATTTATTTATTTCTTATCCCGGCTATATTAAAATAGAAATAAGGAAATTAGTTTAGACCTAAATTAAATCTAAAGTAAATTAGGCTAGGCTAGGTTAATAAAGCTATATTATAATAATAACCCCCTCTTTAAGGTCGAGCTCCTACGAGATAAATAATTAATAATAACGGATAAGAGATAAAACGGGGAATAAACGGCGGTATATAAATAAAGCTAGGCGTTAGCGTTATTATTTATAAACGATAACGGCGGGGCTAGGTTATAGGGTATTATTTATTTATATAATAATACGAAGTATCGGTCGAAGCCGATACGGAACGATAACCGAGGGAATAATAACGGATAAAGAATAGGCTAAGGTATAAATTAAAGTTAACTTCTTAAAAATCGGACTAGGATAAAGATAATAAAGGTTCTTTATATTAATACCTTTAAATAATATATAGTAATTCGTAGAGGCTAGCGGCGCTAGGATTCGAGATATAATATTTATTAATAAATTATTAATAACGGGTAAGGTACTAGAAGGGTTCCTATATAACGATATAACCTTCTTAATCAACGTAGTACTTTAATAAAGGTAGATTATAACGGCGATTATACTTAAAATTTAAAATACCGTTAACGTACTATTTACGTTAGTTATCTTCGGTAGTTATAGGTTCTCGGATAAACTAGATTTATCTAGGTAGAGGGTTATTAATTATTAATTATAATAAACTAACGTAGAAGACGGGGTAAACTTTTATAGAATATAAAAAATCTAACTAAACTATAAAAGGATTATTAAAAACCTTAAAGACTCGGAAGAGGCCGATATTATAATTATCGAGTTTAATTAAAGGGCGTATAATATTTAGATTCTTAATATTTAGCTATATTTAATCGTCTATTAAATATATCGGATATAGGCGCCTTCGTTAATTAACCGAGGATTTAAAGATAATTTAGGCGATAAATATTTTATCGCGGAGGTAATCGTTTAAGATTTCTATTTATATTACGAATTTATCGGTAGCGATTAAATAAATACGGGTTTAGGTAGTAAAATCTTAGAGTAAAGATTTAATAAACTCGAAACCAATATATAAATATTAATTATAGTTAACTAAAAAAGGCGAGGCTAGAGTATTAAAAGAATCGGTATTATTATTAGAAAACTCCGCTCTAGGGAGCTATTTCACCTAATTATCCTATATATAATTAACGTATATACGGAGGTAGTATTTTATTATAATATTAAACCGCTCGGTTTAATTATCCGTCTAAGGATAGTACCTAGTAGATATATATTAATCGATTTTAAAGCGCTTATATAAAGCCTTTTAAAACTCCGATATAAATTAAAATCCTCGATCCGAAATAAAGATATTTAATAGTTTATAAAGCTTTTATATATTTTAGTAAAAAGTATCGTAAACTTCGTCTACTTCTATTAACGTAATTAATACTAGGTATCGTATCTTAATTAAGCGGTCTACGAAAATTAAGATATATCGATAAATAATTCCTATAAAGGTATAAAACGGTAGGGGATTTATATAGTCTATCGAGATATCTCTTTAATATCGTTATAGGGGCGGTAATAAACGTAGTTATCTTTAAATATATTAACGGGAAGGTTTAATTCTTCGGTATATATAATAATTCCTAACGAATTATTAGATAATAGTATAAACGTTAGGCCACTAATAGGCCCGATTAATTAATTCGTAATATTTAATACGATTTAGGTAACTACCCGCGATATTATTATAAATTAACTAGATTAAACGAAGGCGTAGTTTACTAGAATTCGAAATATATCTCTTTCCTCGGAAGTAGAGAACTTTATCTTTATCTTCGTATTTAGCGAGGGGAATTCCGTTATAATAATATATTTTAGAACGTAGTATTTCTAGGGCTCTAAAGGCGAATTAATCGGCTTAATTAATTATATCCTATAATTAATAAATCGGGGTATCGTATAAATCTTTATCTAGGTTAATAGGCTAGTCTTTATCTAGTTTAAACTCGTAGGATATAGGTAGGGTCTAAGGTTCTAAATTAATATCTATATCGAGGTTTATTAGGGTTATATAAATTAATATAAAATATAACTAAAAAAGTTAAATAAGAATTTTTAAATCTATTATTAATATAATTAAGGTAACTAGGACTAAGGCTAGGGTCGTTATATTTAGCGATATATTATAAATATAGTCCTTAAGGTCTTCTAGGGCTAGGTTTTTTCTTTTTAATATAATTTAGTATTAATACTAGTATTTAGGGTCTAATTTATCCCCCTTTTTAAAGAGGTCTTTTAACCGACGTATTAATATATTAAACTTATTACCTTCTTTACCGGGCCGGTAGGTAATTTTATAATTAAAACGGGATAAGAATTTACTTTATCTCGTTTAATAATAAAATAATACTTTAGATAAAGTAAAATATTTAAAAACCTTATAATTAAATATTACCTCGATAGAAAGAGTAGATCCCTCTAGTTTAAAATATTATTCTTTAAATATACGGACGATTACTATAAACTCTTTATTATAAATCTTATAATTATACTCGGTAAAGTTATATTTCTTTAAAAAGTAAATAATAAAACGAAGGATATTTTAATTATTATATTAGGATAAAACCCCCCTAGATACGTAATTAAACGTATTTATTTCTATTATAATCTTATAGTCGGGGTCGAAATAAACTAAAATAATATTAAAGATAAAAGCCTTCTTTAAGATATTAAAAATTATTTAATATCGAGTACTTTATTTAAAGATAATACCTTTTTTAATTAAGATTATAAATAATATAACGAGTTTACTAAATTTATAAATAAAATACCGATAAAAATTAACGAACCCTAGGAAACTTTAAATATCTTTAATATTAACTAGTTATAATTAATTTAGGATCGTATTAATCTTCTTTAAATTTATTTTAATCCTTTAAATAATAATAATTAATCCTAGGTATATAACTTCCTTAACGTAGAAATCGTATTTAATAATATTTATTTAGAGCCCCGCCTCGCGGAGTTTCTAAAGGATATACTTAATATAGATTTTATACTCTTCCTCGATATCGCTATAAATTAGAATATCGTCGAGATATACGGTATAGGTCTTATCGAGAAATTTATAAAAAATATCGTTAATATAATATTAAAACGAGGTAAGGTTATTATATAATCTAAATAATATAATAAGGTATTCGAATAGGCCGAATCGGGTACGGAATATAATAAATTCTTCGTCGCCCTCCTTAACACGGAGGCGATTAAAAATAAATATAATATTTAATTTAAAAAATACTTTAATACGACTTAATCGATTTAAGGTTTCTAATATTAAGGGTAAAAAATACTTATTCTTTATAATAATAATATTTAACCCTCGGTAATTAATATAAAAACGTAGGCCTCCGTTAAGTTTCTTTATAAATAGGATAAAAGACGCGGTATAGGACCGATTAACTCGAATAAAACCTTTACTAAGATTTTTATCTAGGTAACGGCGGAGCTCTAGGATCTCGTTACGACTTATATTATATAAATTAAATAACGGAGGTTATAGCCCTTTTTAAACTTAATAATATAATTATATAATTAATATAAGGGTAAGGTATTAACGTCTTTTTTTAAAAAAATATCTAGGAATTTATAATACCGCGTAGGTAAAATTATAATTAGGTTAATATTTTTATTATCTCGGTAGACTTAAAGCTTTTCTTAAATAACGGCGGAGGCGAGATAAAACTCCCTATTTATTTTAAATATAACTCGATTCTAGGCTTAATTATAAATATTTAATTTAAGATTTTAACTAAGGCGGGGCTTAAATTTATAATATTTAAATTTTTAACGAGGTTAGGTATTTAAAGTCGAGATTTCTTCTAAAATACCTAAAAATCGATCGATTTTTATAAATAATAGATTAAATATAGTTTACTCGTTAGGCCTAACGAGCCGGGTAAATAATCGAGATTTTATCTCGTATATATTAAGAGTAGCTAGGTATTAGGTTCGTTATTCTTAATATTAGGACTTAAAACGAAATAAAGCTAGGTTACGATATTTAATTTTAAATATCTTTCTTTATTTAACGGTAATAATAATACGACTATACTCGTTATTATAATTAATTCTTATAAGAATAAATAATTAGGATTAAAACGGGGAAGACTTCTCTTAAGTTTAGATTTATTATTAATAAACCTAGAACTAGGGTAACTCCTCTTAAGTTTTAAGTTATTTTATACGAGTATTAAACTAGGCTAGGGATTAGGTTTACTTTTAATAAACCTAGGACTAGGTTAACTCTTTTTAAATCGAGGTTTACTTCTTATCAATCTAGGATTAAGTATATTATTAATAAATCTAAATTTAAATTAACTTTTCTTAAATCGAGGTTTACTTCTTATAAATCTAGGATTAAATATATTATTAATAAACCTAAAACTAGAGTAACTTCTCTCGAATCGGAATTAATTATTTAATAATAACGTTATCGTCTATAAATAATAACGGCTCTTTATATACTAGCGACTCTTTTTAAATCGGGGTTTACTTTACGCGGGTATCGGATAAAATTAAAAATTAAGATTCTTAGGTTTAAAAACTTTCTTAAGGTATAAAAAAGAGTTTATCTTCCGCGAAGACTTTTATAAAACTTAAAGTATAGTTTCTTAAATAAAAATATAAAGCGAAGGTTAAAGAATTATCTAAAAAATCGGTAATAACTTTATAACGGTAGAGATATAGTAGGTCGATTACGACGGGGTACTAACTAAACTTAATAATAAAGAAGATTATTCGTTTTTAATAATTATAAATATTTAAAATCGCTTTTATAATATAAATAATACGTTTTATAACGGTAGGTACGCTATTAAAGAGTCGGACGATATAAAGATAACGAAGAAAACGAAGGGGTAAACGTTAGGTATATATAAAATTATAATTAATAAAAAGATAACCGGATATATTAATATTAATTAAGGTTTTAATTTAAATTCGGGACTAGCTATTCCGTAATTAATAAGAAATAATTATATACTTATTACGAAAAGTAGGGTCGGTTTTAAAAAACTATATAATAAACTTAAACGAAAACTTAATTAGTAACGAAGGTAAATTAAACGATATAACTAATAAATAAAAAGGTATATATAGGGTTTTAAGTACCTATAATCCTAATATACGACTTTATACCGGGATTATTCTTTTCCCGCGTTTAAGATAACTCCTCTTATAATACTCTCGTTGTCGTCGATAATAATTATAATACTAGATCGGAGACTAGCTAGCTTAATTAAATAGGCTTTTATATTATATTTAAGCGATTTATAATAAAAATAAAACCTTTATTTTTCGTAGATAACTTTAATAACCGGGGTTCTTATTAATTTACCTTTAATAATAATTTAGGTAGAATCGAGGTCTATTAACTCCCTAAATAAAAAGATTAAAACTACGATAACGGGGATAAAAGTACTCGTTATAATAAAGCGGGCTATAGGGGTAGAAGTTAATAAAGATATAATAAACCTCTTTAAGATTTATTTTAATCTAATAAAAACGGTACTCTAACGAGATAAATAGTACTTAATCTACTAAAGTTCTTAATCGATTTCGGAGTATATACGGACGTATTTATTAAAGGTATATAATCGTTAATTATTAATTTTCCTTTAAGAAATAAAGGCCTATTAAGTAATATAATTAACATTATATTTTATAACGTTAATTAAGGATTCGTTCTTTATTCGAGAATATTCTTTCTTTTAAATAACGAGGTTAAAATACTCGTTAAAAGATATAAAGCCTTATTTAAATTCCCGGATATAGTTCCGAGTTACCCTTTTATTTAAACGGGTTATTATATATTTCCCGTAATTTCTTTCGTTAATCGGTAAAGCTAATTAAGATATAAAAACCTTTTTTTTAATAATAGTTTATTAAGTTAAAGGCCTTTTTACCGATAATTAATTTAAATTTTATATAAACGATCTTATCATTATCGGTAGGGTAACGGTTATAATTAATATATATTTATTATATTAACGTCTACTCCTAAATATCTAATTTATTTTAATCCTCTTTATATTCCGAGATATTTAAGAGCTTTTCGGATCTAGGAGGCGTTCGAGATCGGGAGGGAGTAAATTATTAAATATTTAAAAAGGAAAACGAGCGTAGGCCTATAATAATAATATTATTAAGGGTATTTTTATCGAATACCTAGGGCGGGGGCTAAAGTATAATTTAAGTTATAATAAATACGGCTTAGGTTATTACCTAAACGATAATATAAACTAGAGATTACGTATTTAATATAAGAAAAGAAAAAGGCGTAAATAAGGATAAAATATTAAATAAAAGATTACTCTCGACCTAAGTATATAAGTAATCGAAGGTATTTAAGAAACTAATAGGGTTATTCTAAACTTCGGCGAGGAATTATTATACGCGGTCTTCGGGGTTAAGGGGTTAATTCTTTATAATAATTATCCTAGTACTAAGAAGTACTAACTAGGTAATTAATCTTTTATAATATTAAGAAATAGGATTAATATCTAGATATTTATTAAACTAATAGTTAGGTTTATTAAACTATAGTTTAGTTATAATATAAAAGTAGGCTAAAATAAAAGATAAAGGACGAAAACTAGAGTAAAGTTAGCTATTATCTAAATAAGAGCTAGTGTACGGAGTATTTATTTATTTCTTATCCCGGCTATATTAAAATAGAAATAAGGAAACTAGTTTAGACCTAAATTAAATCTAAGGTAGGTTAGGCTAGGCTAGGTTAATAAAACTACACTATAATAGAGATAAAATTCTAATAAAGGTAGTCGTAAAAATATAAATAAAATATATATAACTCGCGCGAGCGATAAGAATCTTAAGGATATTAAATACTTTAATTACTATAAACTCGGCTACTACTCTAATAAATATCCGGAGAAGAAAATAAAGACTATTAACTATATCGGCGATTATACCGCCGAGTTAAAAAATAATAAACCCTCGGGGAAATCTTTATCCTAAAGGAATAAAAAGAAATAAAAACCCGACCGAGTATAAATATTAATAACGAAGTTATTACGAACCTAATTAATATCGATATAAAAATTATTTATATTAAAATGGATAAAGATTAAGGAGCGGAGATGAATATTATTAATAAAATATTTATATAGTAATATAACCTAGAGCGTCTTAAGAGCGAGTTATTACTAACTCCTAAATAAATAAACGGGTAATCTATTTATTATTATAATATTTATAATATCATTTACTAGTTAACCGATTTATAAGGATAGACTAAAGAGTATAATAATACTTTTTACTTTATTAATAAAAAAGGCTCGTTTATTATTATAAATATACTAGTTATAAAAAAGGAAAAGATTTAAACCGATTATAATATATATACCTAGCGGTTAAGTATCGCGCTAAATATATATACGTTAAAATTATTTAAGGATTTTATAAAATTATTAAGGACGTAGTTAATTATATATATATTAATTTATATTAAGGCTAGTCCCTTTAATTAAGATCCTATTAATAAAAACGAGGTTAAGAAAGGCGATACTACCGTTAATATAATATTTTTTAATAATTCCATTATCGTACTACCTACGTTTTCTAATAAATTTATAGATTTTAACGATATCTTTTTAAATAAAGAAGTAGGTCGATTACCGTCGTATAAAGGCGGCGACTATATAATTAATATAAAGGGTAACCCGTTATACGGGCCTCTTTATAATTTATTAAATTTAAAATTAATAAAGTTAAGGAGATACCTAAACGATACTTTAATAAAGGGTTAAATTAGGTACTCCGTAAACCCCGCCGGGGCTCTTATCCTTTTTATTCTAAAGAAAGATAATAGACTACGATTATATATCGACTACCGAGGTCTTAATAAGATTATTATTAAGAATCGCTACCCGTTACTCTTAATTAATAAAACGCTAGACCGCCTAAATAATATTATATAATTTACGAAGTTTAATTTAAAAGATATTTATTATCGAATAAGAATTAAGGAAGGCGATAAATAGAAGATAATATTTCGCACGCGGTATAATTTTTTCGAATATATAATAATATTATTTGATTTAACGAATATACCTACTACTTTCTAAACCTATATTAATAAATCGTTAACGGGCTTAATAGATATATTTTATATTATTTATTTAAATAATATCCTAATTTATTTAAATTTAAAAGAGGAGTATATTAATTACGTACGATAAATACTCGAACGCCTATAAAAATATTCTTTATTCGCGAGTTTTAAGAAATACGAGTTTTTTACTCGGTTAATTAAATTTCTAGGGCTTATTATAAATACCGAAGGTATCTTAATAAACGAATATAAAATTAATACGATTTAGTCCTAACTAAAACCAAAGTCCTTTTATAATATATAGGTATTTTTAGGCTTTATTAATTTTTATCGTCGATTTATTTATTATTATTTATAGATAGTAAACCTATTAACGGGTCTATTAAAAGGTAGTTAAGATAATAAAAAATTTAGTCTATTTAAATAACTTAAAGAGGTAAAGTAAATATTTTACCTACTTCGCGATTCATTCTTATATATACCTATTCTAGTATACTTTAATCTAGAATTAAAAATTCGGATTAAGATAAATATTTCTAATTTTATTATAACTACGATTTTAACGTAGTTATAAAATAATAACGAATAATATCCCGTCGTTTTTTAATCCCGTAAAATATAGGGTTTAAAAGTTTAATACGAGATTTATAATAAAGAGCTCCTCGTAATCGTTACGATATTTAAATAATAGCGATATTACTTTAAAGGTAGTTTATATAAAATAGAAGTCTTAACTAATTATAATAACTTAAAGGGTTTTATAAATATTAAATAATTAAATAATCGCTAGGCGCGCTAGGTAATAAAACTCTTATCTTTTAATTTCTTAATTTTATATTATTTTAAGAAGAGTAATTTAACCGATAACCCTTTATATTATCTTAATTATAAAGGCTAGGATAACTTTTTGGATAATATATTATTTATATTATAATAGAAGTTATTAAATTTAGAAGGTATTAATTAAGACCCTATTTTCGTTATAATATAAAATACGTTCGTAGATATAGAAGATCTAGAGGTAGATAATACTTCGCCGGCGTTAAATAATATATCCGTAGGCGTCGCGTAAAACTTAATATATATAAAATTTACGTTATTAAGGTCTTTAAGGTTTACCGTAAAAAAGATATATTCTTTAATAACATATTTATTTAGGCCTAAGGAGTTAATACCTAAACGGGAAATTCTAAAGAATTTAAATAAAACCTCTACTTAAATCGATTACGATATAATAGAGGAACTATTTAATTTTATCGCTAGAATTATAAGCTATAAACTATTTATTCTACGTATTATTACTAAATTAATAGTATTTTACGAAACGATTTATAACGCTAAGAAGTTATTAATAATTAAAATAATTCGCGCTTTATAAAAGGATAATTCTTTCTCGTAAATAAAAATCGCCGAAATTATATAAGCGGATTACTAGTGTTCCGCCGGAGTATGAACTTTAGATTTTATATTAATTCTTAAATATAATAATAAGATCTATATACTTAAAGAAGGATTAATCCGCGAAGAGTTATTAGAACGATATTATAACGATATATTAACGGGGTATTTTAGCGTTAAGAAGATAACGGAGTTATTTACTAGAAAATATTTCTAGAGTACTCTTAAGGCTAATATACGGGAATATATCGATACGTACAATATATATTAATAGGTTAAGGTATATCGATACCGTTTTTATAACGAGATTAATTCCCTATTATATCCCACGGGGCCGTAGAAGGAAATTATAATAAATTTCATTATTAACTTACCTCTAAATAAGCGATATAGGCGCGTTTATAATACGGTCCTTATAGTTATAAATAAATATATAAAGATATTACGATATATCCTAACTATTAAAATAATCAATTTTATAAGGTTAATTACGCTACGGAATAGGGAAGAGAATCGGCCTTTTTAACTCTATTCCCTTCCCTTCTTTAAGGAAGGGAATTTTTTTTATATTAATATTTATCCTAATTTTTTGAATTCCCTTCCTCGATTTTCGAAAAAGTCAAAATTCCCTTCCCTATTCCGTAGCGTAAGGTTAATAAAGTTAATATTCGAAGAAGTTATCCTAAAGTTTAGAGTTCTTAATAGGATTATTTCTAATAAAGATTCTATCTTTATAAATATATTTTAATTAGAGGTATATTATTTAATAAAAATTAAAAGGCGCTTAAATACCGTATTTTATCCGTAAACGGATAATTAAATAAAACGTTAGAACTAAACCCTAGAATATTATTTAAGAACCTTCTATTTAAGCGAGTAAAATAACTAGGTAGTACTCTTAACTATAATAAAATAAGTATACTATAATATATAATATACGATAATAAAATAGATATTATTTATAACTATATATAATTATAATCCTTCTCTTAAACCGCGTCTCGAGGGCGAGACGTACGGGGGAGAAGTACCGTCGGTATAAAAAAAAATTAAAAAATTAAATACTTTAAGAGAGTATTTAATAAGAGCGTAAACTATCGCGGTCGAAATATAGAAGCGTAGCTATAATAAAAGGTATAAACCGAAATTATTTAATATAAATAACTTTATATTATTATTAACTAAAAACTTAATATAAAAACGACTAAATAAAAAGCTCTCTCATAAAGTAATTAGACTATTTAAGATTTTGGATACCGTCGGAATATAAGCGTACCGCCTAGGATTATTAATTAATTATCGTATTTATAATATTTTTTATATATCGCTTCTAGAGCCGTATTATTAACGGTAGGGCGATATTTCGATTCCTAATATACCTCTACCGGAATTAATAAATAATACGAACGAATAAGAAGTAGAAAGGGTATTAAAAAAAAAAAGATAAAAGGCGAGGTATTTTACCTTATAAAATAACTAGGATAACTAAAGACCTTTAATAAATAGGTTAATATAAATACTTTAGATAACGCGCTAGAACTACGAGAAGTATTCGAAAAGAATATAAAAATAGAAAAGGTACAGAAAATAAAGAGTAAGAAAAAAAAATATTATTAATTACTAGCTACTACTAGTTATTTCTTATTAATAGACTTCGAGCGAGATATATCCTTACGGTTAATAAAACGCTCGCGGGTAGGTTTACGTCTATAACGGCTAGCTTTCCTAATATTAAGACTCGGCTATTTACGAGTAGGGCCGGGGCCGGGAAATCGAATTAAAAAACGAGGGGTAGAAATAAAACTAAAACTAGGATTATTAACCTTATCTTTAACTTTTTCCTTAAAAGCCTCGCGAGAAGATATTAATTTATTTAAAATATAACGACTCGTACTTTTTATACCGGCGTATTAAAAGCGAGGCTCTACGGTATTTTTAATTAAAAGAATTTTACGATTAAACGCTATAGCTCTTTATATACCGCTAGAGAATAAAATAGGATTAATAATATCGAGATCGTTAGTAATAAATATTTTAAGTTAATCGGTAACGGGATTAAAGCCGGGAGAAGAGTTATATTCGGAGGCGTCTCGTATACGACGAGTATAAATATCGTCTTTATCTTTATCGTCGGCTTTATCTTCGTCCGTCGATTCGAGAAGATCGTTAGGCTAATATTATATAATCTTATTTTAAAGCGTATTTATATCCCGGGTAATAATCCCTCCTTAAAAAGTTATTAATATATAAATCGTATCTAAACTATATTAATTTACTAGAGTATAAAAGGTATTATTTATACCCTCGACGTTTATAGTAAGCCGAGATATTAATTATAGTATATTCTTCTCTTTTTTAATATCGCCGCTTTTAGGCTTAGTCTCCCGAAGGAAGGCTACGATATTTTTTATATATTTAACGACCCGCTCGCGAAGACGTTTATTAGGGCCTCGACGTTCTAAACGATTAAGAAGAAAATTTATAAAGGTATGAAATTTAGACGGAATCTAGATACGTTAATATAATTCGGTTTTAAAATATTAACGATATATAAGATTATATAGGTACTTATTCTTTACGTAATAGGTATACTTTATATATAGTACTTTATTATATAAGATATAGTTATCTAGGCCTATCCGCTTAAAGTAACGGAGGTATAAAAATATAAATAAATACGGGGTAGGAGTAGAGCGGGCGGTTATTTTACGGGGAGCGAGGGTTAAGGACGTATTAAATATCTAAATATTATTATTAATATTATATACTATAAAGATTAAACTAATATATTAAGTATTAAAGTAATCTAGCTATATACGTATCGTTAATAAAATAAAGTATAAAACTAATAATTTAAAAATAAAATAAATATTACGATAATATTAATTCTTTTAAAATATAAATAAACACCTTATTTAAAGATAAAATAAGTTATTTATTTACTTTAATAATTATAAGTTTAAAGAAAGAATTTAAAAGAAGAAAAAAAAAAAAAAAGACTTATTTAAACTACGATATATTAGCTCTAGCCTTATCTACGGAATATATATATAATATTTACGACCTTAAAGAAAGAGCTTAAAGATACGGCCGAGACTATTATAAATTAATAAAAGTCTAAATATAATATAGTTATCGATAGTAGTATATAGGAGTTTATATATATAAAAGATAATAGGATATTATAGAAGAAGAAAAGTTAAAAAGTCGGCGAAGGCTTCGTACCTACGCTAAGACCGTTACCCGTACGTATTTACTCCTATAACTAGAGTTCTTCCTAAATAATAAAGTAGAATAATTTATTTTACCGCCGATATCGCTAAAGCCCTACTAGTAATAAAGGTTTATAATTTTCGACGGTAATTATAATATTCTTTCCTTTACTTTTCTCTTTAGGTTTAAAGGTTTTTATTAAATACCTAGTATAATCTACGACTATATAATTACGCCGATTACGAACTATACGCGACGTATTATTAAATTTTAAAATATAATTTATTTCCCTCCCTTTTTCCTACTAGGTTTAAAGATTTTTCTTAATATATTACTACTATAAAGATAAGAGATTAATAAAATTAGATAAAAGGCGTAGGCGTTACGCGTATACCTTATTTAATTTAGATTCTCTTATATTATACTCTTTCGTCGGAGTATTAAAACGTTAAACTAATATTTACTAGTTTCGAGGGCGAAACCCCTAGAAGGGGAGGTAATTATTATATTATATTAAAACCAGCTTTATAATAACTACTAAATATAATATATAAATCCTATATAAAGAGTATACGGCGTAGTTATACTATTTATATTATAGTATTATATTATAATTTCCGGTACTCCGGAGCCTTTTTAGAAATAGGAGGCTCGGAGCCCTCGCTCTAACTCTTTAGGGAATAATTCTATTATTTGAATATAAAGATCATTTTCCTATTAAGGCTTTATATTTACTTTCATATTATTATAAATACCCTAGGCACTATGGCCTAATAGTATATATAAGTATAATTTAGTTCTAAGGCCCCCGAAGGGCGCCACCGGAGTACGTATAAATACGACTTTTCTAGGGCCCTATATAGGTACTACTAGCGGTTTCTAGGGCCCCCGAAGGGTACTACCGGAGCTCTAAGGGAGCGACCCCGAGTATATATATATAGGCGTAATTTACGTACGAATACGATTTATCTAGGGGCTATATAATAGGCGCCCTATAAACCTAATTAATTCGGTTATAAGGTTAATTAGGTACCCTTAACCTAAAAGATTCTTTAAAATTTAATTATTTCGGCGCCGTAGCGCTAAAAGCCGAAAATAATTTGAATCCTCTAGTATTCGAATACCCTACTTTAATATAGTTAAGACTTTAAAATAAGGTTTATATAACTCTCTTTAACGGTTTATTCTTAGGTAACTAGTCTAGAAACGTAGCCCGAACACTATTATAACGCTTAAGGTATATATTAATAGGCTAAAAGAGCGGCGCGGGGTATTCGGGCCAACGCTAGAATACCCCTATTATAGTACTTAAACTGGAACACACTATGGCGTTACAATTAACTATTAAGATTATAAATATTTAATAATAATAACCGAGATTATTTTTATTAAATATAATATTAACTTTTATTTATAAAAGAGAGTTAATATAATTTATAGTTATAATATAATTTTTATTTCGAAAGCTTATTTATTTCGTTTCCTATATAAGAATTATTAATTATATATATTCCGTATAATTAAAAAGATATACTTTAATAACGATTATAAATAGGCGGTCCTTTTTAGGGCTAAAGTTATTAGGAGAAAAATACTCGTCGATATTAATATTAATTATTATTTTAGAAAGGACTACCTAGTCGTCGGCGAATATATTAATAATATTTTTAAAATTATAATTACTCTTCTTTACGCGTTTTCTTTACTCTTTTATACTATCTCCTTCGTCGTTATTATTTTATATATTATTATTATTATCTCCTTAAAGAGACTTAATATATTATTATATTAATAATTATTTTATCTAGTTATATATTTAGATATACTTTTTATTTCTTCGCCTCCTTCGTAATTTACCCATTTATAATAATAACCTTTATAATAATTTTTATAATAACTTTCGATTTTTAATTTTTAGTTATTATTAAGATTTACCCGTTATTTATTTATTATATCGAATCGACTCCGTTAAAAATTTATAGCGTAAAGTTATTATTTAGTAATAATATATAAAAATTAATAAGAGGATTACTCGGAATCCGGGATAAAAAAGAGACGAAGATATTAAAGAAAGATAAGTTTTCTTTAGCGCGTTATTATTATATTATTTTAATTATCTTTATTAATTTAGTTTAGAGATTCTTAACCGAGTTAAATAAAGATTTACCGAGTCGGCTAGGGTCTCGTCGGTACTAAACTCGAAATCTTATCCGAATCGAATTATTATACCTCTAACTCCTTTTATCTTTTTTTTATACTATAGAATAATTTACCTATAATATAATATCTCTAAATTATTCTTATTTATATCTCTTTAGTTATTAAAATCCCCTATTTTTTTTATTACCTCGACGAATATACGCTAGGCCTATTAAGGAGATCGATTTAAATTATATTTTAAATATTATTTATTAAAGCGAACGTCGACGATTATATCTAGTAACGGATTTATTATATACGGTATAGTATATTAATACTATATATTATAACGCGGGCTTTCGAGTTATATCGATAAAATATAAAATTATATTATTAAATCCAACGATTAAATTATATCTTCGTATTATTCGACGATTATTTATATAAAGAGAATCTTCACTAGCGAATATATTACGAATTAATAAAACCCTACCCTATACGGCGCCGGGAGCGATTTAATAATTTAGAGGGAAAAAATCCGGGTTAAAATAAATAACGCGAGGTATTAACTAGATCCGATCCTCGTAATTTATTAATATAAATATAATAATAACTAGGGGTAGTATCGGGGTAATCGTTATAATAAATTTAGAAACTAGAATATAATAATATTAAATATATATAAGAATAAATAGTTTAAAGAAATCTTTCTTCGATTATACCCGTTATTTCTTTCTTATCTCTTCCAATTTAAAATATAATTATATTATTAAAAAAGTAGGTTAATATATATAAAAAGATTTATAAAGGATTTATATTTAGATAATAAGGTATTTAATATCCTATACTTTTAATAAAGTATAATATAATATAAATAGAGTAGAAGTTAAAGAGAATAAAATAATTATAATATAATATTAACCGAATAGTACGTTTCCCTTTCGGGTTTAACTCGGATAAATTTTTTATTTAATATTTTATCCGAGTCGGATACTCTACGTATTATAAAATATATAAATAAATTATATTCGTTATATTACGACGCCTTCTACCGAGAGTTATTTACTAGCGAGGACGAAATTATAAAGAATATAATTATTTACTCCTCTACCGATATCTACGTTATTAATAATTATAATATTATATACCGCCTATACCTAGAAGAAATAACGTCTAGTAAACCTAACTAGTAGACTATAAATAATTATTAAATATAATAGTTAAGTATACGATAAAAGAATATAAATATTCTCGAAATGACTATTAATAACGGGTATTAAATTATAAAAATTATACTACCTAAATTAATATCTAAACCGAATTTAGTCTTTACGTTAATTTAATACTATATATAATATATATTCTTAAAGGTAATTATCGTATATTAACGTTAAGGTACTTTATATATTAAATAAATATAAAAGTAAATACGATTTACAAGCCTTTTATTTATATTATTTATTTTAATCTATTATCTTATTTAGTTATCGGTAGTCGTTATCGGTTTATAATATTATATTTATATTAAATATAAAGGGCGGAGTTATAAACCTTATAAAGAAAATAAGTATTAAATTTATAAATTATAAATTACTCGGTTTATAACTTAAGATTTATTAAAGGAAGATATTAATTTTAGGAAAGAGAAGTTTCGCTTATAACTTCTAGTCTAAATAACTCTTATTATTTAAAATAAAGTAGTAGTTATACGTTTTTTTATTTTTTTAAGATAAGCGCGTAACCCGCCCGTTATCCTAAATATCGAAGGATTATATTTAATCTATATCGAGATTAATATTATAAAAGATACGAGTTAAAGTTACCTTAATCTTAAGAATGTATTTAATAAATAAAAGAAAACGATCTTATTCTCTTTTATAAATAACTAGATATAATCTTCGTCCCTTTTAGTTTAATATATAAATAAACTATATTATAAAAACTCGCCGGGGTAGTACTTCTCTAATCTTTATATAAATATTATTACGAGTTTTAATTAAGGCCGAAGGGGATATATAATTAAAATATTAACTTATATACCTAAAGCTTTAACGTAACGGCGATATAACGAATTAATTATTAAAAGTAAAATCTCGAGTAAATTAAAACCTTTATTTATAAATTATAACTTTATATATACCTACGGTTTTACGGTTTATAACTCGGCGATAATAAACTCGTCGAGATAATAAATATAAATATTATTCTTTAGGTATTTATTTTACTTTATTTTTTTCCCTTTAACTTAAAGGATACTATATAATCTTTATTATTATTATACCGAGAATTTACGGAGAGCTCGTTATTTATTATTACTAGGCCGTAGATTCGAGTATATATTAAAAGGTTTAATATAATACTAGCTATACGAAGCTTATAAACTTTATTAAAATAATTATTAACGGTCGATATAAATAGTAGTCTACTAGTCTTTCTAATAATTAATATAACTTCGCGATATTTCTTTTATACTTTTTCGTAGATTCTTAATTACTTTTAATAACGTTCTTTTTATTAAATATTTATAATAAAGTAATAGACTTATCTTATTTAATAAAAAGGAAATTTAATAAACTCGACCGTACCCTCGAAATTTTTAATATAAGATATTAATTTAATTTCGATAAAATTAAGAATTATCTTTATATTATTCATAACCGCCTTTTCTATATCCTTATTTAAATATATATAAACGAGTAGGTTCGTTATCTTTTAACCGGTATTATCGATTTTATAAAATATTATATATTTAATAAACGGATCTTAATACTACTACGGTTATTTAATTAACCCGATTATAATTATATATTCCTTTAAGGTATAAATCTATAGAGTTATAAAGAAATTATATATAAAAAGTAAACTTTAACGGTATATTAATTTATACCTTTAATATAATTCGGATTTCTTAAAACTATTTTTCGATAATATTTTTAAAACCTATTCTTCGATTTTTTATTTAATCTTTAAAATAAATTCGGCGGCTTTACCCTCTTTAATTTTAATTTTATAAAACTCGTTTATAAAGATTTATTCTATACGGAAATTATACTTAAGGTTAATACCCTCGTTATATAACTATTTTAATTTATATCTCGTATAAATAGAAATTATAAATAATTATTATATTCTCCTAGCCGAGCTTTATATCTCTATTAAAACTATAATATAATAACTCTACGTTCTTATAAGTAAATCGCTTAATAGTAATATAGTAATATATTTTATTAGAATAAATATAAAAGTATCTAAATCTTAAAGTCTTATTATTCGTATTAATTTATTTAATTTATTATCTTAATTAATTACTTATAATCTTTATTTATATAATAATAAGGGTAATATTTATTTTAGGAAGGAGAAAAATATTCTTATCTTTATATATATTAAAATAATCGACGGTTAATAGGTCCGTAAAAAAACGAATCTCTTAATTTATTTATAATTTTATTTCGTACGGAGGGTATTTATTATAATAAAAGGAGTTTTTAAAATTCTTAAAAATCTTAAATCTTTTAATAAAGGAAGAATTATACCTATATACCGCGCTTTAATATTCGAGAATACGGGAGTAGGAAATTATAAATATCTAAATTAATTTAAATATTAATACCGTTTAAATTAATAATAATATTAGAAAAGATTTAGAGCTAAATACGAACCTTATTAAAATTTATATCGTTATTATTAATAACTCCTCCGTAACGGGAAGCCCGCCGCCTTCTCTAAGAAATATTATATAATTAATAAATATTTAGTTTAGGGGCTAGTATTTTACTATTTATTATTTTTTACGACTTTAATAATTATATAATACGTAGATTTATTTATAGATTTATTATCGCTTTTTAGTTAGAATAGTTTATTTATAAATATTTATATTATATCCTTCTATTAAGGCCGGTCCTCTTCGTTAATTATAATAAAACTACGGAGTAGATAAATTATAATTAAATCGAAAGATAAAGAGTAAAGAATTTACCGAGTTTCCCGCTCGTTTTAATTTATCGACGTTATATTTATATCTACGACCCTCGTCGTAGCTATTTTCCTTATATTAATATTATATAAGGAGGGGTCCCTAGTTTAATATAATTTATTAATAATTAAAATTTTACGTTATTTTTTCCTTTTTTTTATTATTTAATTTATAGCCCGAAAGATATCTCGATAAGAGTTTAGAGTTATTTAATTAAAGAAAATAAAAACGGATCCGGTTAATAATATTCTTAAACGGTAGGAGGTAGTATAAAAGGCTTTTTTAATTTTTCGATAAAAAGGTATAAACGCTTTTAATTTAAGTATTTTCTCTTCGCGCGAGAAAAATATAAGTTTTTATAATATACTAGCCGATCGTTATTCTAGTATCTTTTATTAATATTAGTAATTTAGTTAACTAGTATCTTAATCGTTAAATAGGGTAGTTTAATTAATAGAAAGACTTATATATAATATAAAGACGGTATTAAAAATTACCGCTTTAATATATACTAGTTAGTATATCCTATAGGCCCTTATTATACTAGATATTTATATATTCGCGATAAATAGAATACTAGAGTTTATTATAATATAGATTATTTTACTTATCTTAAAAGCGCTTCGATATTAAAATATTAATTAATTAACTATAACTAACCCGGAACTATACCGGTTTATTATAGTTTATTATATTATCTTTTATAATATAATTAAATCGAATAAATCGGATTTAATTATCGCGGTTATATAAAATTTTAAGGAGAATCGATTTAGGATTTATAAATATTCGAGGGGGCGAGAGGCGACTTCCTATATAAAGTATATTTTCTAAATAATTATCTTCGGTTCTTTAAATTTTAAAACGCGAGGATTTAAAAAAAAAAATCTTAATAAAAGAAATAATATATAAGATTTTATAATAAAAAGATATATTTTAAAACGAAATATTAAATATAAAAGCGACTCCTCGGATTCTCGTTTAAGGTTTTAATAGGTTATAGATTTTAATAACTACTTTATTAAATCCTTATATAGGCTATCGTATTACTTTATTTCTAAATAAAAAAGTATAATTAAATAAATTAAAATTAGTAATAATATCGTCGATAATTTAACGAAAAGTAAGGTTAATTTTAATATTATATAAATTTCTACCTTAGATATTTATTTTTTATATTCTCTTCTCTAGTTCTAATCTAACTACGGGGAAGAGTTTCGGTATATAATATAAACTAAACTCGATATTTCTAAAATTATATCGGAGATTATTTATACCGATTTTAATATAAAAATAAAAATCCGTTAATATTATAATAAATAATTTATCTACGATAAAGAGCGAGGTAGAAGTAGATATAATTAATTAAAATTAAATTAAAAAGGGTTAAAAAGTAAAGAGTATAAAATATAATTCGTAAATAAAGAAGATAAAATATAATTAATAAATTATAAGAGTATAGGTTAACTCGAGTATCTAGAAAAAGTATTAATAATTTTATAAATTAAAATTCGTTATAATTCGGGCTAGAGTCTCGGCCGAAGTATAATCGAATAAAATTAAATACGCTATTTAATTTATAGCCGTCGAATAGGGTAGTAGTATAATTAATACTTTATTATCGATAAAAAAAAACCCCTTCCTATCTTTCTAAAATAGTAACGAGCGCGGATTATAATTTATATTTATTATATAATAACTAGCTAAACCGAGCTAGATATATAATTAAAATATAATTTATTAATAAAAATAATAACGCGATTAACGGTTTAATTTAGAAGAGTAAATAGGGAGCCGTAACCGACTAATATATATTAAATAAGATAAATATTAACTTTAAATATATAATATATTTAATATTTAACGTTTTATATAAATACGCCGATTTATTATATTATAATTAGCCTAGGCGGGTTTAATATCTAAAATAAAATATTATATACTTTATATATACGCCTTAACGGTAGATAAAATAGGATTTTGGTCTTTTTTATATATTTATAATATAGCCGCTTTAAATTTACGAGTATAATTAACCTCGATATTATTATCGCCGATATAATATATAATTATTAAAGGACGGGATTAGTATCTAGAGGTTTATTAAACTAATAACTAGGTTTATTCAATTATAGCCTAGTTATAATATAGGAGTAGGTTAAGATAAAAAATAAAGAATGAAAATTAAGGCGGGGCCAGTTACTATCTAAATAAAAACTAGTATATAAAATATTTATTTATTTCTTATCCCGATTATATTAAAATAGAAATAGGGAAACTAGTTTAAATTTAAATTAAATCTAAAATAAATTAAGCTAAGTTAAAGTAAATAAAATTATATTATAATAATAACCCCCTCTTTAAAGTCGAGCTCCTATAAGATAAGTAAATAATTAGTTCGATTAATTAAATTTCGTAACCCTAAATCTTATTTAGGGTTACGAAATAATTAAAATAAAAGTATATTAAAGTATTCGAGCTATCGATAGTAATAAGTAAAGAATAAAACGGGGAATAGGCGGCGGTATACGAATAAAACTAGGCGTTAACGTTATTATTTATAAACGATAACGGCGGGGCTAGGCTATAGAGTACTATCTATTTATATAATAATATAAAGTATCGGTCGAAGCCGATATAGAACGATAACCGAGGGGATAATAATAGATAGGGAATAAATTATAATATAAATAAAGATTAACTTCTTAAAAATCGGACTAGAATAAAGATAATAGAGGTTCCTTATATTAATACTTCTAAATAATATACGGTAATTTATAGAGGCCGGTAGCGCTAGGATTCGAGATATAATATTTATTAATAAACTATTAATAACGGGTAAAGTAATAAAAAGGTTTTTATATAACGACGTAATCTTTTTAATTAACGTAGTATTTTAATAAAAGTAGACTATAACGGCGATTATATTTAGAATTTAAAATACCGTTAATATATTATTTACGTTAATTATCTTCGGTAATTATAGGTTCTCGGATAGGCTAGATTTATCTAGGTAAAAAGTTATTAATTATTAACTATAATAAATTAATATAAAAAACGGGGTAAATTTTTATTAAATATAGAAAGTGTAACTAGACTATAAAAGGATTATTAAAAACTTTAGAAACTCGGAAAGAGCCGATATTATAATCGTCGAGTTTAATTAAAGGGCGTATAATATTTAAATTCTTAATATTTAGTTATATTTAATTATTTACTAAATATATTAAATATAAGCGCCTTCGTTAGTTAGTTAAGGATTTAAAGATAATTTAAATAATAAATATCTTATCGCGGAGGTAGTTATTTAAGGCTTTTATTTATATTACGAATTTATCGGTAGTAATTAAATAAGTATATATTTAAATAGTAAAATCTTAAAATAAAGACTCGATAAGCTCGAAGCCGATATATAGATATTAATTATAATTAATTAAAAAAGGCGAGGCTAGAGTATTAGAAGAATTAATATTATTATTAAAAAACTCCGCTTTAAGGAGCTATTTCACCTAATTATCCTATATATAATTAATATATATACGGAGGTAGTATTTTATTATAGTATTAAATTACTCGGTTTAATTATCCGTTTAAGAATAATACTCGGTAGATATATATTAATCGATTTTAAAGCGCTTATATAAGGCCTTTTAAAACTCCGATATAAATTAAAATCCTTAATCCGAAATAAAGATATCTAATAATTTATAGAGCTTTTATATATTCTAGTAGAAAGCGTTATAGACTTCGTCTACTTCTATTAATATAATTAATACTAGGTACTATATCTTAATTAAGTAGTTTATAAAAATTAGGATATATTAATAAATAATTCCTATAAAGGTATAAGGCGGTAAAGGATTTATATAATTTATTAAAATATCTCTTTAACATCGTTATAAGGGCGGTAATAAACGTAGTTATCTTTAAATATATTAACGGGAAGGCTTAATTCTTCGATATATATAATAATTCTTAACGAATTATTAAATAGTAGTATAGATATTAGGTTACTAGTAGGCCCGACTAATTAATTCATAATATTTAATACGACCTAGGTAATTACCCGCGATATTATTATAAATTAATTAGATTAGACGAAGGCGTAGTTTATTAAAATTCAGAATATATTTCTTTCCTCGGAAATAAAGAACTTTATCTTTATCTTTATATTTAGTAAAGAGAATTCCGCTATAATAATATATTCTAGAATATAGTATTTCTAGGATTTTAAGGGCGAATTAATCGGCTTAATTAACTATATCCTATAATTAATAAATCGGGGTATTATATAGGTCTTTATCTAAATTAAGAGGTTAATCTTTATCTAGTTCGGGCTTATAGGACGTAAATAAAGTCTAAGATTCTAAATCGACATTTATATCGGGGTTTATCGGGGTCGTATAAATTAATATAAAATATAATTAAAAGAGTTAGACGAGAATCTCTAAATTTATTACCGATATAATTAAAGTAACTAGGATTAAGGCTAGGGTCGTTATATTTAGCGACGTACTATAAATATAATCTTTAAAGATTTTTAGGGCTAGGTTTTTCCTTTTTAATATAATTTAATATTAATATTAATATTTAGGATCTCATTTATCCCCCTTTTTAAAGAGGTCTCTTAATCGATATATTAATATATTAGGTTTACCGCCTTTTTTATTAGGCCGGTAGGTAATTTCCTAATTAAAATAAAATAAAAACTCGCTTTACTTCGTTTAACGGCGAGATAATATTTTAAATAAAGTAAAATATTTAAAAACCTTATAATTAGATATTACCTCGATAAAGAGAGTAGATTTCTCTAGTTTAAAGTATTATTCCTTAAATATACGGACGATTATTATAAACTCTTTATTATAGATCTTATAATTATACTCGGTAAAGTTATACTTCTTTAAAAAATAAATAATAGGACGAAGGATATTTTAATTATTATACTAGGATAGGACGCCCCTAGATACGTAATTAAATATATTTATTTCTATTATAATTTTATAATCGGGGTCGAAATAAACTAGGATAATATCGGAGGTAAAAGTCTTCTTTAAAGTATTAAAAATTATTTAATATCAAGTATTTTACTCGAAGACGGTACCTTTTTTAATTAAGGTTATAAATATTATAATAAATTTACTAAATTTATAAATAAAGCGCCGATAAAAATTAGCGAATCTTAGGAAACTTTAAATATCTTTAATATTAACTAGTTATAATTAATTTAAGATAATATTAATTTTCTTTAAATTTATTTTAATCCTTTTAATAATAATAATTAATCCTAGGTATATAACTTCCTTAATATAAAAATCGTATTTAATAATATTTATTTAGAGTCCCGCCTCGCGGAGTTTCTAAAGAATATATTTAATATAGATTTTATACTCTTCCTTAATATCGTTATAAATTAAAATATCGTCGAGATAAGCGGTATAGATTTCGTCGAGAAATTTATAAAAAATATTATTAATATAGTATTAGAACGAGGTAGGGTTATTATATAATTTAAATAATATAATAAGGTATTTAAATAGGCCGAATCGGGTATAAAATATTATAAATTCTTTATCGCCCTCCTTAACACGGAGGCGATTAAAAATAAATATAATATTTAATTTAGAAAATACCTTAATACGATTTAATTAATTTAAGGTTTCTAAAATTAAAGGTAAAGAGTATTTATTCTTTATAATAATAATATTTAGCCTTTAGTAATTAATATAGAAATATAGGCCTCCGCTAGGTTTCTTTATAAATAAAATAAAAGATATAATATAAAAATAATTAACCTAAATAAAATCTTTATTAAGATTTTTATCTAGGTAACGGCGGAGTTCTAGGATTTTATTATAATTTATATTATATAAATTAAATAACGGAGGTTATAGCCCTTCTTTAAACTTAATAATATAATTATATAATTAATACGGGGGTAAAGTATTAACGTCTTTTCTTAAAAAAATATCTAGGAATTTATAGTACCGTATAGGTAAAATTATAATTAGGTTAATATTCTTATTATCTCGGTAGGTTTAAAACTCTTTTTAAATAATAACGGAGGCGAGGTAGAACTCTTTATTTATTTTAAATATAACTCGGTTCTAGACTTAATTATAAATACTTAATTTAGAGTTTTAATTAAGGCGGGGTTTAGTTTTATAATATCTAGATTCTTAATAAAACTAGGTATTTAAAGTCGAGATTTCTTCTAAAATACCTAAAAATCGATCGATTTCTATAAATAATAAATTAAATATAGCTTACTCGTTAGGCCTAACGAGCCGGGTAAATAGTCGAGATCTTATCTTATATATATTAAGAGTAGCTAGGTATTAAGTTCGTTATTTTTAATATTAAAATTTAAAACGAAGTAAAGTTAAATTATAATATTTAATTTTAAGCGTTTTTCCTTATTTAACGGTAATAACGATATAATTATACTCGTTATTATAGTTAGTTCCTATAAGAATAGGTAATTAGGATTAAAGCGGGGAAAATTCCTTTTAAATCTAGATTTACTATTAATAAACCTAGAACTAGGGTAACTCCTTTTAAATTTTAAATTATTTTATATAAATACTAGATTAAGCTAGAGATTAGGTTTATTTTTAATAAATCTAGAATTAAATTAATTCTTCTTAAATCGAGGTTTACTTTTTATAAATCTAAAATTAAATATACTATTAATAAACCTAAAATTATAGTAACTTCTCTTAAATCGGAATTAATTATTTAGTAGTAACGTTATTATTTATAAATAATAACGACTCTTTATATACTAGGGACTCCTTTTAAATCGGGGCCTACTCTATATAAATATCGGATAAAATTAAAGATTAAAATTCTTAGGTTTAGAAACTTCTTTAAAATATAAAAAAGAGTTTATTTTCTATAAAAACCTTTATAGAATTAAGGGTATAATTTTTTAAATAAAAGTATAAAGCGAAGGTTAAGGAATTATTTAAGAAATCGGTAGTAACTCTATAATAATAGAGGTATAATAGGCCGATTATAACGGGGTATTAATTAAATTTAATAATAGAAAAGATTATTTATTCCTAATAGTTATAAATATTTAAAATCGCTTCTACGATATAAATAATATATTTTATAACGGTAGGTATATTATTAAAAAGTCGGATAATATAAAAATAACGAAGAAAACGAAGGGGTAGATATTAAATATATATAAAATCCTAATTAATAAAAAAGTAGCCGGATATACTAGTATTAATTAAGACTTTAATTTAAATTCGGGACTAATTATTCCGTAGTTAATAAAAAATAATTATATATTTATTATAAAAAGTAGGGTCGGTCTTAAAAAGTTATATAATAAATTTAAATAAAAATTTAATTAATAACGAAGGTAAATTAAACGATATAATCGATAAATAAAAAGGTATATATAGGGTTTTAGGTACCTATAATCTTAATATACGATTTTATACTAGGATTATTCTTTTCCCGTATTTAAAATAACTCTTCTTATAACGCTTTTATTATTATCGACGATAATTATAATACTAGATCGAAGGCTAGCTAGTTTAATTAGATAGATTTTTATATTATATCTAAATAATTTATAATAAAAGTAAAGTCTTTATTTCTTATAAGTAACTTTAATAATTAAGATTTTTATTAATTTATCTTTAATAATAGTTTAAGTAAAATCGAGGTTTATTAACTCCCTAAATAAAAGAGTTAGAGCTATAATAATAAAGATAAAAATACTCGTTATAATAAAACGGGTTATAAGGGTAGAAATTAATAAAAATATAATAAACTTCCTTAAGATTTATCTTAATTTAATAAAAGCGGTATTTTAGCGAGATAAACGGTATTTAATCTACTAAAGTTTTTAATCGATTTCGGAGTATATACGAATATATTTATTAAAGATATATAGCTATTAATTATTAACTTTCTTTTAAAAAATAAAGGCCTATTAAATAATATAATTAATATTATATTTTATAACGTTAATTAAAGATTCGTCCTTTATTCGAGAATATTCCTTCTTTTAGGTAATAAGGTTAAAGTATTTATTAAAAGGTATAAAGCCTTATTTAAATTCCTAGATATAATTTCGAGTATTCTTTTATTTAAACGGGTTATTATATACTTCCCGTAGTTTCTTTCATTAATTAATAAAATTAATTAAAGTATAAAGACCCTCTTTTTAATAATAATTTATTAAGTTAAAGACCTTTTTACCGATAATTAATTTAAACTCTATATAAACAATCTTATCGTTATTAATAAAGTAATAATTATAATTAATATATATCCATTATATTAACGTCTATTTTTAAATATCTAATTTATTTTAATCCCCTTTATATTCCGAGATATCTAGGAACTTTTCGGATTTAAAAAGCGTTCGAGATTATAAAGAGGTAAATTATTAAGTACTTAAAAGAGAAAACGAGCGTAGGCCTATTATAATAATATTATTAAAAGTATTCTTATCGAATACCTAGGGCGGGGGTTAAGGTATAATTTAAATTATAATAAATACGACCTAGATTATTACCTAAATAATAATATAAATTAAAAATTATATATCTAGCGTAGGAAGAGGAGGAGGTATAAATAAAAATAAAATATCGAATAAAGAATTATTCTCGACCTAAATATATAGGTAGTCGAAGGTATTAAAGAAATTAATAAAGTTATTCTAAACTTCGGCGAGGAATTATTATACGCGGTCTTTAAGGTTAGGGGGTTAATTCTTTATAATAATTATCCTAATATTAAAGAGTATTAATTAGATAATTAATCTTTTATAATATTAAGAGACGGGATTAATATTTAAAGATTTAATTAAATTAACGGCCAGGTTTATTAAATTATAGCCTAGCTATAATATAGGAGTAGGTTAAAATAAAAGATAAAGAACGAAAATTAGAGCGGGGCTAGTTACTATCTAAATAAAAATTAATATATAAAGTATTTATTTATTTTCTATCCCGACTATATTAAAATAAAAATAAGGAAACTAGTTTAGATTTAAATTAAATTTAAAATAAATTAAGCTAGGTTAAAGTAGGTAAGACTACACTATAATAATAATCTTATCGGTCGAGTTATTATAGATTTTATCTTCGCGGAGGACTTCTTTAAATATCTTAAATTCGATTTTATTTAATATAATATTTATTAAAGACTTCTTCTACTTTAAGAGTTTAAATACGAAGAAAAATATATTAATTATTATTTAGGTCGACTATATATAGAAACCCGTTTTATTAAAAATAAAGAGGCGCGTTATATAAAGAGAACTATTAATAGAAAAAGATAATATAATATACCGTCTACGGTTACGATAGTAATTATATATATTATTAATCTTTTTAGTTATCCCTAACTTATAGTTCTCGAGCTAGAGTTAAGGTATCTTAAATATAAAAACGGAGAGAAAGATTTTATCTAGTTATTTTAATATTTTATTAAATTTAACCTAGTTTTTAAGGTTTCTTAAAGATATATTTATAATATACCTTTATTTTATCTCTTACTTTAATATCGTCCGTATTTCCTTATAGTATAATTATTTAATTATAAAGTTACGCGAAATAATCGAGATTATTTAATTTCTAAAATTAATATTAATATAAAATTTAATAGGAGGTAGGGAGGGTAGGAAGGAGGTAGTAATAACGGGGTCGCGAAGATCTTCTATAATATAAATAAAGATATAAGTTATTAAATATTAATAAATATATTAATAACGATAAAGAGGATACTATAAATAAAAATATTAATATTAATATATAAGAAATAATAATAATATCTAGGTAAATATTATTTTAAATACTCTATTAAACCTACTAGATAATATTAATATAAACGTAGTTAACGAAGGTCGAGTCGGATATTAAATTATATCCGACTCGGATAACTAAATAATATTAATATATTATCGACTCGTCCGAATCGGATAAGTATCTTTAGTTTATAGAAAGTATAAAAAGATACTAGTAAATATTTATTATATATACTAGTTATTTAGTAAAGACTATTAATAAGAGCTTTTTACCGACGATAAATATAAATATAATATAATTTTATATCTTATCGATTTAGACCTCGTTGTTAAAAAAGTACTAAAATATTAATTATACTAGAACGGTCTACTATTTAATATACTAGGATAGTATACGATATAAACGCTTTATTTAAAAATTTAATATTATATTAAATAACGGAGGTATTATAAGGATAATATCTTTACCGGATATTAATCGATATAGGTTAAAGTATCTAGTTAAGGTAATATAAATAAAAGAATAATATTATTAATTATATCGTTTATTTTAATTTAAACCTAGGTGAAGTTTATTAAATTTATAATTATAAAAGAGTAATAAAGAACTTTTTATTTATAGTTTAAAGAAGAATTATATAAAGTCTTTAATTTACCGATAATAAGAAAAAGCCCCCGTAGTAACGCCTTTTTATTCGATTATCAGTATTAATCGGATTTTCTTATCACTTTTCCTATTATTAAATACGTTTATTTCCTCGTTTTATTATTTCTTATTTACTTATTTAATATTATCTAGTCTAAGTAATTCTTATCCTCTAGAATAAAATAATAATTATATATTTTCTTATTTTTTTAAAATAAGCGCGTAATCCGCCCGTCGTATTAGATATCGAAGAATTATATTTAATCTATATCGAGATTAATATTACGGAAGATATAAATTAGAGTTATTTTAATCCTAAAGATATATTTAATAAATAAAAGAAAACGAATCCTATCCCCTTTTATAAATAACTAGATATATTCTTTATCCCGTTTAATTTAATCTATAGATAAACTATATTATAGAGACTCGTAGAGGTAGTACTTCTCTAATTATTATATAAATATTAATATAAGTTTTATATTAAATATTATCCGATAGGTCTAAACTTATATATAATATAATATAAATAACGACGGGTAAACTAGTAAAGATAACTAGCCTTTTTAATCTACCGTAAATATCCTAGCCGAGTAAATTAATTAGTTTTTTTAATATTAATAATTTAGGCGTATTCTTAATAAAGTAGTCGAGATAATAAGCGTAAATATTATTTTATAAATATTTATTCTAATCCTTTTATTTTCCCTCTAACTCTAGGAACTTTATACGGGGTTTATTATTATTATATTTAAAATTTATAAAGAACTCTTTATCCGTTAATATTAGGTTTTTAGTTTAAATAAATACTAGAAGGTTTAATATAACTCCCGCGGTACGAAGTTTATAAACCTTTTTAAAATAATTATTAATAATCGTTATAAATATTTTTTTACCCGCCGTTATAACGCTCGCCGTAAATCTTTAATACTTTTTTTATATTTTTTTATTAATTTATAACTCCTCTTTATAAAATTCTTCTCGTTAAGCTTTCGTAATAAAATAATAGATTTATTTTATTTTATAAAGGGAAAGCTTAATAAGCTCGGCCGTACCCTCGAAATTCTTAATAAAAAATATTCGTTTAATTTCGATAGAATTAAGAATTACTTTTATTTTATTTATAACTACCTTTTCTATATCTTTATTTAAGTATATACGAACGAGTGAATTTATTATTTTTTAACCGATATTCTTTATTTTATAAAGTACTATATATTTAATAAACGAATTTTAAGGTTACTACGGTTATTTAATTAATCTAATTATAATCGCGTAATTATTTAAAATACGAGTTTATAAAATTACTAAAAAACTTTATATAAAAAGTAAATTGTATTAATATTTATATTTATGTATCTTATTTAGTTCGGCTTTTTTAAAATTATCTTTAAAGAATTTCGTTAGAACCCGCTCTTTAACATTTTATTTAATATTTTAAATAAATCTAGCGGCGGTACCCGTCTTAGTCTTTACTTTATAAAATTCGTTTATAAAGATTTATCCTATATAAAAATTATATTTAAGGTTAATATCTAGTCGATTTAAAATCTTCTTAATTTATATATTATATAAGGTAGAGTTATATATAAATAGGATTCTTTCTTAACTAGGTTTTACGGTTTCGTTTAATTTATAATATAGTAGTTTAGTATTTTCGGGGGTAAATCGCTAAATATTAATATTAAAATACTTCTTTTTAGCCTAGGCGTAGAAGTACTAAAATTTTAAATCCTTATCGTCTATATTAATTTATTTAGTTTATTCTTTTAATTAATTCTTTATTATTTTTATTAAGATAACGGCTAGGGTAATATCTTATATAGAATTAATAATAATATCCTTATATTTATATATATAAGAGTAACGGATATTTAATTAACCTATAGAGGAAGAAATATCGCCGTCGGTTTATAATTATAATTTATATAAAAGAAGATATTTATCGTAATAAACGGATTCTTTAAATTCTTCGAGATCCCGAAATTTCTTCTAAATACTAAAGTAATAGTAATATAAATTAAATTAATATTTAGTAATAAAACTAAGAAAAATATTAAATATCTAAATCGAGTCGGATATTAATACGGTCCGATTCGATAATATTATTAAAAGAGACCTAAAGTTAAGAATAAACCTTATTAAATCCTAGATTATTATTATTAATAATCTTTTTATAATAACTAGCCCGCCGCCTTCTCTAAATAATATCGTAGAATTAATAAATATATAGTTTAAAAAGTATTATCTTATTATTTATTATTTTCTACGACTTTAACCCTCGTATAATATATATATTATAAATAAACTTATTACCGGGTTTTAGCTAGAATAACTATTTTATAAATATTTATATTTTATTATCCTATTAAAGTCGGTCCTCTTTGTTAATTATAATAAAACTACGGAGTAGATAAATTATAAACGAATTAAAAAATAAAGGGTAAAAAACTTATAAAGTTTCCCGCTCGTTTATATTTATAGATATTATATCTACTTCGGCGACCCTCGCCGAGATTATTTTCCCTATATTAATATTATATAACGACGGGTCCTTTATTTAATATAATTAATTAATAATTAAACTTTCCAGCGCCTCTTCTTCCTCTTTATTATTATCGGATAATATCTCGATAAAGATTTTAGTTCGCTTAATAAAAGAAGGCGGGGGCGGATTCGTTTAATAAAATTACTAGATAATAAAAGATAATATAAAAAGTTTTTTTAAATATTCGATAAAGGCGGAAAACCTCTTTAATTAAATCTTTTCTCTTCGCGGGAGAGGATTGTAATATTTTTAAATATATTAATTAATTATAACCTAATACTTATTATTAATACTAGTAATTCTATTAACTAGTATTTTAATCGTTATATAAAATAATTTAATTTACGGAGAGGCCTATATATAATATAGAGGAATTATTTAAGACTACCGCTTTACTATATACTAACTAGTATATCCTATAGGTCCTCGTTATAATTAATATTTATATATTCGCTAAAAGTAGAATACTAGAGTTTATTATAATATAAGTTATTTTACTCGTCCTAGAAGCGCTTTATTATTAAAATATTAATTAATTTAATATAATTAACCCGGAATTATACCGGTTTATTATTATTCTTTATATTATCTTTTAAGATAGTATTTAGTCGAATAAATTTAATTTAATTATTACGATTATACGAGATTTTAAAAAGAATCGTTATGAGATCTCTAAATATTCGAGGGGGCGAGGTATAATTTTTTATATAAAATTTACCTTCGGAGTAATCGTCTTCGGTCCTCTTAATTTTAGAATATAGGGATTTATATAACTCTTTAGATTTTTATTTAAATTAACGGCTTATAGCTTTAATAGTATTTTCGTTAATTAAATATAAAAACTACCGTATCCCCTTATCTTTAAATAAGGGAAAATAATTAAATAAATTAAAATTAATAATAATAATATCGATAATTTAACGACGAGTAACTTTAATTTTATTATTACGGAAGGTTTTATTTAATATTCCTATATCTCGTATTCTCCTCTCTAGCTCTATTCTAACTACGGCGAAGAATTTCGGTATATATTATAAACCGAGCTCGATATTCTTAATATTCTATCGGAGATTATTTAAACCGATATTAATATAAAAGTTAGGAATTAATAATATTATAATAAATAATTTATCTACGTTAAAAAGCGAGGTAGAAATAAATATTATTAATAAAAATTAAAATAAAGAGGGTAAAGTATAGTTAATAAATAAAGATAATAAGATATAATTAATAAATAAAAGGGGCGAAAGGATAAATAAAGGGTATAAATCGACTTTCGATAAATAAAATAAATAAACGCGTTATTTATTTTATAATTAATAACGTTAAGATAATAATATTAAACTCGTCGAAACTTAATATTAATATTTATAAAATCCTATTTATTATAACGCTAGAATATAATAAAGTAGAAGATCCTAGGTTTAAATAAAAATAAAGAGGGCGAGGAATAATAAAATAATAATAACTAGAAATAAATATTAAAATAATATTAAATTCGCGTATTAAGTACGAATTAATAATATATATAACTAAATATTTATTAGAGCGGAATTATATTTAATCGGGTAATTAATAAAGTTATTACTATATTTAGATTATTATAAAATTACTATTAAAGATTAATACTTTTATTTTTATAAATTCTTAAATTTTAAAAGTAACCGAATAATAAAAAATATCCGAGTTAATTAAGGCTACGTTTAGTATATTATAAAGAGAGGTATAACGGGAGAAATAAATAAGATAAATAATACGAAAGACTACTTATTTCTAACTAAATACTATATTATCGGAATATTTATATAGGTTTATACTCTAGTACTATTAACGGTTTATAGTTACTATTAAATATAGTAGTAAACTTAAACTATAATTATTTCTTAATTAATATTATATCATACTTTAGATTAGAAGTAGTAGAGTTTACCCATAATCGAGAATATTATAATTATTAAATATAATCGTTAGGGATACGATAAGCTAGTATATTATATCTCTATTAAACGGAGGAATCCTTATATTAACGGGTAATTATCCTTTTTTAGTAGTAAATACGTTTTATAAAAGATCCGATAAAGAGGTAAAGGGATAACGTAAAGACCTTTATAAATTTAATATTAAAAAATAACTCTCGTATATTTATTAATTAATATATATAGACTTTTAGAAAGATCCCCTTCTTTAACTTTAGTATTTAATATATAGATTTAATCTAGCCTCTTTCTCGTTTAAATAAATAAAATAATATTACGACTTCTTTCTACACTCTTTTATATACTAAATTAAATAATATTCTTATAATATTAATATTTTATTGCTACGATTATACTAGCTAATTATTATACCTAATATTAAAAATTTATCTTTAAGATTTTACGAGGCTTCTTTAATATTCTAAAAACTAAATCTTACCTTCGAAGTTTAATATACCTAATATACGAATAACCTAATATACTACGTAGTTCGTATATATCTCGGACGATTAATAAGTAGTACTAGAATTACCTAGATTTTAATTATATAAAGACCTTAAATTAATCGATATTTTATCTTATTAATAAATTTATTAGGAAAAGAGAATTTAGGTTATACTATTACTAAAACGAATAAATCGATAATATCGATATTATAAAAAATAATATCTTAATAGTAATAGTCTTTCTAGGTATCTATTATAATATAAAGGCCGATTTAATAACTTTAATTAAACGCGTAGGAAATGAACGTATTTTTATAAAAATCTTATAAAGCCTTTAATTTATATAGACGAAAAGAATAAAAAGGATATTAATAATAAAGATTATTTTTAGGTTAAAGATATAGGTATTTCTTAAAAAAACGATATATATTAAATAATTATATAAATAACGATATTTTAGAATAAATATTCTAAAACGCGGAGGACTATAAGATATATTATCCTCGGGACGTATTAATCTAAATAATAAAATAAATAATCTTTATAACGGCTTCGGGCGGTATTAATATAATATTATCTTTAATAATTATATTAATAGAATAATATTTACCGGAGCGAGATACGGGGAGGTTAATAATATAAAAAAATATATTAGACTTAAAATCTTTATCCGAGTAATTATCCGAATCGGGTACGGATTACTATCCCTTCGGATTTAAAATAAACTATATAATAACCGAGTAAATATACGTCGCGCGACTCTTTAACGGTTTTATAAATAAATTCTTTAAAAACCGTCGATTAAAACTCTTTTATAAATACTATAACTTTAATAATACCTTATTATTAAAAACTAAATTATTTAATATAAAATATAATAATACCGATAGGGACTAGGTCCGGTAAACTTTTTAAATTTATATAAATAAATTTAATAACGAGCCTAAAATATATTTTATTCTTTACTTCGATATAATATCTATTATAAAAATATTATTAGAATATATACTATTTAATTTAAATCTTAGTTATATATTAATACGTTAGCAAAATCTTAATAAAGATTTTATTATTAATAAAATATATATAACCGGCTAGTAATAAAAGATATAAAATAAACTACCTAACGACTCGACCGTTATACCGGTAATAATAGGATCGGATAAGACCTATTTATCTCGAATATATAAAGATTAATAGGCCTAGCCGGTCTATATTATTATTAATAATCTCGAACGAAGTATATAATAAATAGGGACTCGGTTAAAGATAATATTATTAAACCTAATATTAATAATCTATAATAAAGCGAAAGCCGAAGTATATTATTATATTTTAAAATTTATAGTAGAGGGTAAGTTAATTATAATTACGATTATTATTTATCTATATTAACGGCGTAATTTTATAATACTTAAGGAGTACGCTCGGAAAGGGATTTATATTATATATATAAATAAATTAATCCGATAATATTATCCGATTTTAGCTTCTATACCTAGCGATTATAAAAAATAAATTTTAATTACTTTTATTAAGAGTAGTAAATATTATTCGGTATATTTAATATTGTTAAATAAACGCGAGCGATTACGCCCTAAGGTTTTATATCCTCTAAAGATACCGGAGTAATATATAAAATAATTACGCGTTTAAAGAACCTACGATAAGAATATACCTAAATAACTATCGGATATAATAATATATAATTATTATAACTTCGCGGAAAGTTATTTCGCGGTTAATATCTTCGAGATCTAGATATTTAATATATTATATACTTTAATAATAAAGGGGTTAATAAATTATTTTTTAAATTAATAAACTTAATATATTAAAGAGGGTAGAATAAAAGAAGAGATAAAAACTTTATTCGATAATCGATTTCGAGCCGTATTTAAATATATTAATTTAAAACGTTTCTTAAACTTTAATAAAATTAATTAATAAACGGGGGAGGAGAGTAAATAATTTTTATAAATAATTATACCCGTATTTACCCCTCTATTATTAGAAAAGGTACCCGAAATATTATATATAGGACGAGCGATTATTAACTTTATTATATTTATAAAATATCGTTCGTATAACGAAGAAACGTTTAGGTATATAAATATAATATTAAATAAAATTAATTTATTAAAAGAAGTCTTTAAGAAGTATAGGCCGATTAATAAAAAAACGAGCGAGTTATATTTTAACTTCCCTAAATTCTACGTCCTTATTTATATAATATTTATAATTAGATAATACGGTCTACCGGACTCTTATAGTATTTAAATAATAAAAAGAATATATTTAATATTATTAAAAAACTATTATAAACGAATAAATAAATACGACGATTACTAGGAGTAAATTGTAACGCTTATAGTATATACTAATAGGTTAAAAGAGCGGCGTGGGGTATTCGGGCCAACGCTAGAATACCCCTATTATAATACTTAAGCTAGAATACCCCTATTATAGTACTTAAACTAGAACGTACTATGGCGTTATAATTATCCCCCCCCCTAGAGCCACGTCCCCGTAGCGAAGGTAGGTAGGTAGTTATAGTATTAAAAGTAACTAAACTCCAAGGGTACGACCCCGAGTATACGCGGCTATTTTAGGAATTAAAACCCGAGTTCTAGGGCCCCCGAAGGGCGCCACCGGTGCGTTATAACGCGCGGTTTAGTTCCAAGGCCCCCGAAGGGCACCTATAGAGTACGTATATAGGCGCGGCGTTATAGCCCCTAACGGGCACTACTAATAGGTTTCAGGGCTAATTAGGTACCTATAAGGTTTTTTCTAAGGCCCCCGAAAGATACTATCGGAGTACGTATTAAATACGACTTTTCTAGGGCCCCCGAAAGATACTACCGGAGTACGTATTAAATACGACTTTTCTAGGGCCCTATATAGGCACTACTAGTGGTTTCTAGAGCCTTTAAACGGGCGCTACCGGAGCTCTAAAGAAGTAACCCCGAGTATATATACACAGGCGTAATTTGCGTACGAATACGACTTATTTATAAACCTTATTAATTCGGTTATAGGGCTAATTAGGCACCCTAACCTAGAAGATCCCTCGAAATTTAATTATTCTAACGCCGTAGCGCCAAGAGCCGAAAATAATTTGAATCCCCTAGTATTCGAATACCCTACCTTAATATAATTAAGACCTTAAAGTAAGATTTATATAACTTTCTTTAACGGCCTACTCTTAGGTAACTAGTCTAGAAACGTAGCCCGAACACTATTATAATACTTATAGTATATATTAATAGGTTAAAAGAGCGGCGTGGGGTATTCGGGCCAACGCTAGAATACCCCTATTATAGTATTTAAACTAGAACGCACTATGGCGTTATATAAATAATAGAATATAATATTTATTATATTAAAATTATTATTATAAAGGATAATTTAAAGTATTAAAAGATAAAGATTATACTACTTAATTAAAAGAGAAAATAAAAAGAAAAGAAGATTATAAAAACCGGGGTTCTTTTAAACCTCGATAAATTAAATTAATAAATAAACGTAAACAAGGACGTTATTTTATAATAAATTTATAAATACGATATTTATTATTAATATATAATATTAAATATAGCGAAGATATTTAATTTAGAGGGCTTTCTCGAAGGTCTAGTTATATTTATTAAAGCGAATCGAGTAAAGGCGTTTATATAAAGCCTAATAATACTAAATATTAAAATTAATAAACGGGAGGTAAATTATAGCTATGTTAATAACTACTTAATTTATATCTTTAAGAATATAATATATTAAAAGATATTAAGAGAGGACTCTTTTAATCCGAGTTACTTTTATAAAAATATAATAATTTATAAACTAAATATAAAACTATACTATTATAATTAATATAGGGATAGTATATAAATACGCGAATAAAAATCGGTCGAAACGAATCCTATTATTATATAAAAAGAAAGGTTAATAAATAAAATATAAATTATTATAAAAATAAAAGATTTAAACTAGAGGGACTAGAAGTAATAATTTATTTATTTATAAAATATCTTTATAAAAATCTTTAATTATCGATATTTAGAGTAAGTTTAAGAGTTTTATAAAATAATAAAAATAAAAAAAGCGTGTTTATTATATACTCTTAACTTTAAAATATTAAGTAATCGGCGGTTCTACGGATTACCGAATATCGAGCGAAATATTTATCTCGTACCTATAACGATAAAAGAAAGGGACTTTTTTTATATTAATTTATTTATCGACTAGGATTAATATAATATTATTTATAATTTTAAATTCTTTACGAAGAGTTAAAGGGTAGCCGAGGAAATTTATACCTAAATTATAAATAAAAGGCGTATATATAAATTAAATATAAAGCGACGAAAGAGTTATAAATATTAATATTATAAGGAAAAAGGATTTCTACTAGTTACTATAATAAAAAATATATAAAAATAAAGATTTAGTAAAATAATCTAAAGGACGAAATTTAAATTAAATTATATCGCTATCCGATTTAGATATTAAATCGCTTGTATTACTATTTAATTTAAATATTAAATCATTTATATTATTATTTAATTTAGATAACGAATCGCCCGAATCGGGTTCGGGGATAAAGTCGAAGAAACGAATTAAGAGTATTATTACTTTATTATAATCGAAGATATTAAATCTTAAATAACTAAGGTAATAATATAAATACGGGTATTATTTCTTAAACTAATAATATATTAAAACCGGGTATTTTAAAAACTACGGATACGAATTTTATAAAGAAGAGGAAGTATAAAAAAATTATATTCGGGAATATTATAAATAGGAGCGGGATCGCTATATAAATTAATATAATTAACTTATTATCGAGGAAGGATAATATATAAAGAGATAAAAATAATAACGAATAATAAAGTATAAATACGAATATATAGAATAAGAATAATACTATATAAAGAATTAAAAGGGAGGAGTTTATTATAACGACCGAACCTAAAGAGTTAAAGAGTAAAAGGGATATTATAAAATAAATATATTATTTAAAGCGTAGGAAATAATATTAATAATTATTTATAATTTTAACTACGATTTAATTATATTCGTTTATATCGGCCTAAAAATTAAGAGTTTCGATATATATAAAGGATTATTATTTAAAGCCTTAATATTCTTTAAAGGTATTTTTTCCGGTAAATATAAACCCGAAGTAAAGACTAAATCCGAAAATATTATTAAAATTATATTATATAATAATAGCTCGAAGGTAATTACTTTTTTTAATAAAAACTTATTAATTTTTAAATAGTTTAATAATTAGAGGTAAATATTTTTATTATATTTCCCCCTCCTATTAAAATACTCCGATAAAAAGGTCTTCCCCCGAATAAAGTTTTAAATAAATAAATAGTAAAGAAGGGAGATAATTATATAAATAAAAGATTATTTATTTATTTTTTATTTTCTTACCTTTACCCTTTTATATTATTATATTATCTTTTACTCGATTAATTACGATATAATTAAAACTTATATATTACTATATACTTTAATTAAAATTATAATAAATATTATTTAATAAATTAGACTAGTTTCTAACCTCCCTCTTATACTTTTAATTAATTATAATTATTATAATTCCGTTAACCCTAAACTAGAATATACTCTTAAAAAGTATATCTACGCCGAATAAAATAAATAAGGAATTAAAGAAATTCGAATACTTTAAACCTAACTTCGTTATTTAATAACGAATATAACGTTACTATTTATTTATAATAGGGTTAGACTTTAAATCGCCGAATTCTATTATATTTTTATTAATATCTTACTACGTACCGTCTACGCTATACTCTTCGACGTAATTATTTATAGCGTTTATACCGTTAGAGGCTAATACTAGTAGATTAATAATTTCCTAGATATCTAGTATTAGTACGTTTATAGTATCTTCTAATAAATAATAAATAAATAGGTTCTTTTAATCTTTATTATTTATAGGACTAAAAATAAAAAGGGAGGAGAAATCGCCTTTTTCGGAAACTATTATAGTCGAGGCGCTTTAAAATTCGGGTAATTTATTTACTCCGTAGCGATAATAAACTTTATATTATTAAATATATATTATTTCTACCCCGAATATCCTTTTATCGATCTTTACTTTACTTTTTTTAATATTTTTATTTACTCGTATTTATTATACCGGAGGCCTTAATTTATATATACTCGTATTTTTTTAAATCTTTAAATTATTTATTATTATTTTAATATAGCGATCTCTTTATAATAATCTTTATTTTTAAGATATTTTTTAGTATCTAGAACTTTACCTCTAAACTAAATATTCTTCGATATTCTTCGATATTTATAACCCCCCCGCTAGGGTAAATAACTTTAAATTAAAATATTAATAATAATTATATATTCTCTTTATTATTTATAATAGTATTAATAATCTCCTTTTTAATCTTTTATATCTCGATAGGTTTAATATCTACGGGCTTATATATTTATAAATTATATAATATATATCTCCTCCGTCTAGTTAATATAAAAGATACGATAAAAAGTTAAAATTATTAATATAAATTTAAAATTAAATACTAGGGGAGTATTAATATATATAGTTAAATTATTATTAAAATATTATATCTTTTAGGAGTTTTTAGTAAAAATAATTCTAAAAGAATATAATAACGCCGGGAGCTAGTAAAGGACCTTATATAACCGAGCGACGAGTATTAAAAAGGAATATAATTATTTAAATAAGAAGTAATTTATATACCTTTTATTTTTCTCCCTTTACTTATTTATATTATAATATTTCTCGTTATATTTAATTATAATATAACTAGATTATTTATATTATTATTTATATTTATAATATAATAATATTCTTATTATTTAATAACGAATATAATTAAATTATTTACTCTATAATAATAACGAGCCTTATCTTATTAAATATATAATACTTTAATATTAAATATTTTTTTATCGATCTTTATTTTACCTATTTTAATTTATTTATTTCCTCGGATTCGTTTTTTTTAAAACCTTTACTTTCTTATTTCTTTATAAATTATATATTATATTAATTATTATTTTATATTTTCTAATAGTTATTAATACGCTTCGGATTGGCGTAGGGATCCTCAAAGGGAATACTAGCGTGGGGTGGGGTGGGGTAGGGCTTGGGGTAGGGATCGCGGTTCGATCCTCACCCCAAGCTAGGGTGGGGTGGGGTGGGGATCCCTTGGGGATACCCACTGCGCCAAG
>JAABUW010000162.1_pt1 | contig 142169 bp, 145 predicted proteins | sample 5560081 | NCBI WGS metagenome assembly JAABUW01 (sample SAMN10711882, study PRJNA513363) | rock metagenome | isolation source: Antarctica rocks | place: Antarctica: Victoria Land, Knobhead sud
ATATGATTTTCTAAGGTTAGGGCCCCTGAAGCTCCGGGCTTAAATTACGCTCGTAGGGAGCCCGACGTTTATCTTATAACGGCCTCGGGCGCCCGTCGAGCGCCCGTCGAGCGATTTAACGCTCGAACGGTGCTCGGCGGGCGCTCGACGGGCGCTCGGGGCCGCTCGGGCACCCCGAGCCTACCTTAGGCGCCCGAGGCAGCTTGCCTAGTGGCCCCGAGCCGCTGGAGCCGGTTTTCGATTTACCGACGTAATACTTAAAAAAGGCTTTCGTAAACTAGTAAAATATAGTATAGGTAAAGATTATAATATCCTAATCGGAGACCCCGAAACGCTTAAGGGGGTTATTTATATAACGAATTAACTATATATTACCCTACTCGGCGTTAATAAAATTATTCGTAAAGATATAGCGAGTATTCTTTTTAGGTATAATATCTAGCGTTTAAATTATCCTAATTACTCGATTAATAACGAGTATAATAAAGATCCCGGATTTATAAATATATAGTTCTACTTTAATTATTATTTCCGTTATATTAAAATTTATTTAACGATAAATAATAGTCTTAATCGTCTTTTTATTATAATAAATACTCGAGCGGAGTAACGAAATATAAGATTCGATATAGGAGATAAAGTTTACGGAGCCTTAATAACGAATTTAATAAACTCTTTTAAATAAAAAAACGAGTATTTAATACGAATAACTTAATTATAATCTTTAATTTTTAACGTAGAGAATTTATTCTATCTAAATAATTATTATCGTAGGGAGGCTTTATATAACTTATATTATTATATAATTTAAAAGGGCCTTTAATATAGAAAGGAGCTCGAGCCGGCGAAACTTTATAACTATATTAGAATTAATAATATAATCCTTAATAATAAGGATATATTAGATATTAAAATAAAATTTAAAACGGATATAAAAATAGTCGGCCTCGATATAAATTAGGATAAATCGACGGAAGAGGAAAAAGGAGAAGACGGGGTAATAAATAATAACGGGGATAATAAAGACGCGATCTTTATAAAGTTCTAGGGCTTAAACGCGTCGTATTTTATCGGGGGGGTTAAATAAAGAATAATCTTTAATCTCTAACGATAAATATATACTCTTTAATACTTAATAAATAACGATAATTAATTAATTAGTAAATACTTTTAATAGGATTTTTATTACGTCGGTATTATAATTTTATAAATAATAATAAGAAAGCCTATAGATAGTCGTTTATAATTTAAATTCTATTAATATTAAAGTAATTATTAATTATAATATTTCTATACGCGGCTATATTAATATATAATGAATTTAGATTTTATCGTTAAGATTACGGTATTAATCTTAAAATAGAATAGTACGGGTATTTTAATAATCGATAGTTAAAATAAGGCGAACCAAACGTAATATTCGGATTTTACGCTCAGACGTGCTACCTAGAGGTTCCGTAATAAGTAGAAGGCGCTAACCCGAAGGGGCTTAGCGAGCGGAAGCTAACCCGAAGGGGCTTAGCAGAGCTTGGCACATCTGAGGGACTGAGGCAAAGGCAAACTCGACCTCACCTCTTCAACACGTTAGTATAAGATAGCACATTCTTTACACCGAGAGTTCTAGACTATACAAGACGAAAATTTTAAAACAAAGGTATTGCGCGCTTCCTACCATCGCCCTTATTACCATCAGCTCAGGTATTTGCATGACTATGGTCACTTCTGAGTGAAAAAGAAGTCACTTTCTTCGTGTTTGTGCAAAGATACAATCATTTTGAATCGTCTATCGCATTGGGATTGAACCATGAGTATTTCATGTTGTCCAATTTGAGTCCTTTTACATTCTGGAATGCTCTTGTCCTTGACACGATGCTCTGTTGTGCCCATCTTAGTAACCATATTACTGTCGACGAGAGCACGCACCTGGCACACATACGTCATGGTCGTCGCAAATCAGCGGCTAAAAATCTGCTAGTACTGATTGTATGATCGCTCGACCTCGTATGTGAAATATTGAAATTACGTACAAATACCATTGGGGATGAGGTCGACTAGCGAATGGATGATGGGAAAAATACCCCTTTGAAAGATTGGAAGTAGTCAACGCATAAGTACAATAAGGAAAGTTCAATAGGTGAAAAACCTAATAAATGAGAAGTAACGAGTGCATGAGCGCGAGAATGACGGTGTCATGGGTATCATCCTCAATTTTCTATGCTGCTCCTTAATTGCTAGACTTCTTTACTCTTCCATGCGTCATAGGTGCCCTCAACGACGTGGACCGAGCTAGCTCCAACATCTTGTCGTAGCGTGTGAAGGTTTGGATTCACCCATGGGATTAGGCAAATGGCTTTTCAGTGGTGCTCCATTAGTCGCCGATGCCGGCGTCCGGCGTTGTTAATATAGTATCTAGAATTCCTTGCCCTCGCCTCCGGTTCACAACAACAACATCCTCCTCACAACACAGAACCACTATACAACGTACCACTTCCTCCCTATCCCCAGCTCTCACGACATTCCTCTTCCAGCAACGTAATTTAAGTGCTGCAAACACAATGGACACCTTCGTTCTCGTCGTCATCGCGTTCATGGTGCTTCTTCCAAATTTCACCACTTCAGCTACCGAGTTCAACCCCAGGACCTCGAGAGAAGGTCACATCATCTACTCTTCGGTCGGATTCGTCTCTATCATCATCACATCTGCCATGTTCGGTAAGTTCTCCCTCCTCAAGAAGAAATCTACAATGTTGTCTCAGTACTCACTGCCAGTCCCTAGCCACTCGTCTCAAGAGCTTGAACCTTACCTCTTGTAGCGGCGTCAACTCCATCCGAATCCTGAGTGTCTCCATGTACTTCTGTACGATCGCTTATATCGTATCAACTGGTATTCTGATTTCTTCATGGGACTTTAGAAACGAATTCTTGTGCAAGACAGCGGTTTACCTCTGCCTTACGTTCTTCATCATTGACAAGATCATCCTGTACCTCTTCTTAGTCGAACGCTCCCACCAGCTGCGCAGCCACCTAGCCCGCCGCAAGGACTGGATGTACATCCTTGGCGTCGCCATAGTTATCATCGGATTCGGCACTATCGCGGCGGGGTTTGTCTTCGCAGATAATGTAACCGGAATGTCAAAGATCGATGGCAAGTGCCGCATCAGGCTCCCTCTCAAGGTCACTCTCCCCTTCCTCTTCTATGATGTATGCATCAACGTCTTGCTCGCGGTGGTCTTCTTTAGCCTATGCTCCGTTCATATCCGCAAACAACCCTGGAGAAAGATCTGCAATTTCAGCCTTTCCGCCCTGTCATGGCGACCTACCCTTGTTATCCACCGGACAGAAGACGTCCTTGTATTCTTCATGGTGAAATCTCTACTCGGCGCAGCAGCAGTGATCATTCCGACTATAGGAAGTCTCGCTATACTGTTTTACTTGAATGGTCATGAACAGGCATGGATTTGTCTTACGATGTGCACAGTCTACAGTAAGCCACCCACTTTCGAGGGCTGTATCGTCCAACTGACGTTTTACAGTGACCTGGGGGACGATCGTGATCCACTGGCTTACTTCTGATGCGCGAACCGAGTTGGTCAGCAAGCCCGCAGCAGTTCGAATTGTTAGGGGTATCAGCCACAATCGCGGTGTCAACGGTGAATATATCGAGATGAACTAGAACGGCAGCGAGGGCAAGCTACCGCCACTGGCAGTCAGGAAGGGGGCTTCCAGTGTATTTTGAGATGGATTGGGAGCAGAGAAAGCATATGCCACCCTTCAATGGGCATTGAAAAAGTGATTTCTAGTGTGTCTTGAGATACATTACGAGCAGCAATGAGGGTAGGATACCCATTAATGTGAGGTGCAAAAATGGGTTTCCCGCGAATGAGACCAAATTCGATAGTAGTGCAGATACGATAGCAGTGTAAATACGACAGCAGTGCAATGAAATGACTTTCTCTGCCCTTAAAGATGACTAGCCCCCCCTCTGCCGCGAGCCCCGGGCCGCTGCCGGGCCATGCCACTAATCGATAACGCAGCCCTCCCATCCCGTCCCATCCCACACCCTCCCCTCTCCCAGCCAGAATGATAGCCCTAGGCCTCGAAGGCTCCGCCAACAAACTCGGCGTCGGCTTAATCCTCCATTCCAAGTCTGGCGGCCCCGCCACCATCCTCTCTAACATCCGCCACACCTTCGTCTCCCCACCCGGCGAAGGCTTCCTCCCCAAAGACACTGCAAAACACCACCGACAATGGATTCTGCGACTGATAAAACAGGCGCTGACAGAGGCTGGTATTACTCCCAAAGAATTAGACTGTGTTTGCTATACCAAGGGGCCGGGCATGGGCGCGCCGCTGCAGAGTGTAGCTATTGCAGCGCGCATGGTAGCTTTGCTCTGGGGGAAGGACTTGGTGGGGGTGAATCATTGCGTGGGGCATATTGAGATGGGGAGGGAAATTACAGGTGCACAGAACCCAGTCGTGCTATACGTCTCCGGTGGGAATACACAAGTGATTGCGTATGCGTCGCAGCGGTATAGGATCTTTGGCGAGGCGTTGGATATCGCGGTGGGGAATTGTTTGGATCGGTTCGCGAGGACGCTGAGGATTTCCAATGATCCGGCGCCCGGGTATAATATTGAGCAGATGGCTAAGTTGGGGAGGCATCTGGTGGATTTGCCGTATGCGGTTAAGGGGATGGATTGTAGCTTTTCGGGGATTTTGGCTAGTATTGATATACTGGCCGAGAAGCTCGAGGCAAATCCTGGGGGCTGGAAGGATGAAATTACTGGGGAACTAATCACGAGAGAAGATTTGTGTTTTAGCCTGCAAGAGACTGTATTCGCGATGCTAGTCGAGATTACAGAGAGGGCAATGGCGCATGTGGGGTCGAGCCAGGTGCTGATAGTGGGAGGAGTGGGGAGCAACGAGCGTTTGCAGGAGATGATGGGAATGATGGCGAGGGATAGGAGGGGGAGTGTGTTTGCGACTGATGAGCGGTTTTGTATTGACAATGGGATCATGATTGCACATGCGGGATTGCTAGCGTGGAGGATGGGGGAGACGACGAAATTGGAAATGAGTACTTGTACGCAGAGATTTAGGACGGATGAGGTATGGGTTAAATGGAGAGATTGAACTTCTATCTATATCGAGAGGAGCCACGCTGGTGGGTCTGGAATATTGCGCCATCTCCAACGAGGAAATCGTAACGATTTTGGGCGTCTAGATCGTAATTGTTTGCTTTCCAATATCGTGACTAGAAGATGTTGGGCAGGAATGGCGGTGGTGCCTTATAGCTGAGTGAGGTCATAGCAAGCGTGGCCTGCACGGTTTGGAAGCTATAAGAGTAGAGTGCGATAGTGTAGAAGATGTCTGTTCGGAGATCATGAAGCTGAAGTCCGTTTAATCCGATGATTCAGTGGGCTTGTACACGATTGTCGTGACATACTATCAAGACATCAGCAATCAGTCCAAATGCTCGATCGCTGTGGGAATATCTACCTTCCGCTTGTAGCGAGTCGTTATACTCGTCGCAAGAACGTCATGCTTGATGCTACTCGTGGCCAGATGGTTCAACACAGTGTGATTTGGCATATTCAAAACACTGCTGTCGTCTTTCATCGGAGTCGTCCCATTGAGAATGGACTTCCCCAGGAAAAGTGGCAAGCCAGGAGGTGTTGAAAACTCGGTCACACCCCGAGCAGCGCGCATATATCGCTTTGAATGCTCTGGTAGATCCACATCGTGAAGGTACTTAGGGACCTCTTTCCCCCAATACACTGGCTCGGCTTTTGGCTCGCCATCGACAAGTTGCGTCTTGCCTACAGAATCTGGTGCATCATCGTGTGCTTCCGTGCCTTCATGGAGTACTTGAGGAGGATGGACGCCTTCGGGGACTTTTGGCTCTTCTGGAGGTTCTCTGGGAATATCATCCGCGCTTACTTCGACATAGTTGACAAGGCTGTTGGTATAATCCACGGCTGTAGGCAGTTCATTCGAGAGCTGCATCTGGCCGCCACCAATGATGAATTTGACATAGTGAGTTCCAGGAGGGAGTTGGAGTCGTGTCGAAAAGTGTCCAGTATTTGGGCTGTGGGTGGTATGAGATCAGTAGACTTCTTGCTGGCTTGATGTTGCATGAGAGAGCAGCTCAAATAAGGTCAAGGATTCAGAAGGACGCAGAGAAATGTTCGGATATCGCAAAGTGTCAAGTCTAGCACACGGCCAGCTGCAGAAAATGGACGGCCAGACACATCGAGTGAGACATACAAGATAAAACAGACAAAGAGATATTTGCTTACTCCCGGTTCATGCGATGTTTCTTACTCCAATTAGTAAACGTCCCCGTGACATACACCCTATCTCCACCCTGCTTCCACTCCAACAGCGTCGGCACCAGCCCTCCCGGCGGCGCTTCATAAGGATATGGCTGCAGCTCATCACCCAACTCATCCTCATCAATTGTGGTGTTGCTTATAGCGGAAGATTGCCGTGGTATCGGGCCGTCAACATCCTCGTCATGCAACGACGAGGACAATCCTTGAGGCGGAATGACTGGGGATCCTGGGGCATGGACTTCCTCTTCGATTGGGAGAGGGAGACGAGGAGGGAAATTGAGATTCGAACGTGGTATATAATTTGGATTGCGGGGAGGACCAGATGGTTCAAATTGTGTATCAGGTCCCCGTTGCCTTCTCGGATCTGAACCTCGAGGTACTCTCACTGGTGTTGACTTGCCGCTTGCTGTTCTCCTCTCCTTCTTCCGGTCATCTATGAGGCGTTGTGTGGATTCTGTGTTTCCCATATTTGCATCTTGTGATCGAGCGTTGTCTGATCGCCGGGGTTGTGAAGGAGAGGACTGAGCGGAGTGGGAGGGGGATTGGGATTCCAGGTGGGATGGCTTTTCTGCGGGCGCGGAAGATGCATTTTGTGTCTTGTGACTGGGTGGGGCTCTTGCTTCTTTTCGTGAATTGGTTGTCGTCGAGATCGATGAATGATTGGCAACATGCGATGCCGGAGTTTGAGAGCCTGCCCCACCCTTTGAGGCATTGTTCCCCATATCTTTCACCGATCTGTATAGAGGTTAATTGTAGATTTGTTGAACATCTGCCATTGCTAGATCATCTATTTGCTCGGTCAGCAATGGGCTGCATCTTCAACACACTCTGTTAGCGCGTCTTTGATCTTTTAAGGCCGGGGTGGGGCTAAGAACTAGGGTTGATTCCAATGCGTTCGACACTTACGCATCTTACGATGCGCCAGAAACAACTATGAAAATTCTATCGCCGCAATGGACTACCTGTCCGCCACCTTGACCGTTCTTTACTACTTCGTCTACCCGATTTTCTTCATCGTCCAAGTGATCCTCTCCATTCTAGCTATCATCACCGCGCCTCTGCTGCATCTGGGCCACTACTTCCTCTATGCTTGCTATTACCCAATACACATACTAGGGAAATTCGAGGTATTGGTTCTGGCCCCAAGAATCAATTCCCGAGTCACTGACATTGCGCCGCAGACTCTGTACATATTTTTAGGCGTTGCAGTACTCGTTGGAGCTCTGACCGGAACAAGTCTACACTATGCCTCTGGCCTCATAGTTTCGCTCTTGAGATTGAAAAGCCAGCCCGAAGAGCAGAGAGGGAGAACTTTGGCTTCGTATCGTCAAGAAAAGCGGGACAAACGGCAGAATGATCCATCGTTGAAGCTCAGCTACTACGGACTTGGAGGCCCAGTGGGGAGAGATGCAACGCTCGGGCGTAACTTCATGGACTTTGATCAATCACCAACACATCCACCAGAGAGATACGCGCAGAAAAGTGGAGGTGGTAGGAAAAACGATGCTGCAATGAAAGAGGAGCTAATGGATTTCGAATGGGCGAAGCAGGGTCGAGGAAGGGCGAAGAACGATTTGATCAATACTATCTTAGAAGAAGACAGTACAGAGGACGGCTTCTGATGTCTGATACACGAAATGCATCATAGCAATCTCTTGGTGCATGCCTGGAATAGCCTGCTTCTCCGCTTTCGCAAGCTGGCCAGAGGCCTCCCACCCATGGCTTTTAAGCTGTTCGTGCCCACCAACGCCTTGCTTTTGTTGCAAACCGTCACACTAAACCCAGCGCCTCGTATCATCCAAGCTCTTGTGGTATCATAAAAAACACATTCAATCAGCAGAAGAACAACCTCGACACCCACAGCTGACACATTCGATCGTCTGATCCTCTTTCAGCTGCTTCTGTGGTACTCGACATATGCAGGTCGCGTTGAAGTTCGTCTCCTTCGTTTGTATGCATCGAAGACAGCACAACTACATTAAAGCGGTCAGTGGGCTTCGATCGAACAGAGATGAACCCAGGAAGCATACCTTCTCATACCCCTGCTTCTTCCACTTCGCAATCAAATTCCCATCCGCATAGCCATTTTTAAGCAGCCATTCATACAGCTGCTTCGATATAGCTTCTTTGTCATAGTATAGATCGTAGATATATCGTGACCCTATGCGCAAGAGAATTATAAGCAAAGACTGGTTCAGTGCCATGAGCTGGAACATACGCTGGTGACTGATCTGAAAAATTGGCCATAACACTTCATGTCGTTTCTTGCCTTCATGCGAAGCGTTTTCGGCATCCTTCATCTTATTGCTAAACTCTAGAAGCGTATCTTCAATGTCGTCGAAGCCATCAGGAGGTGGTTTACGATTGCGTGCTGAGCGAACCGGAGGCATCTTTGGGGGGGAGAAAGAGGAGTGTCCCGAGGTGCAATAGACTGCTAAGAATTCTGGAAGCTGTAGATGTGTCGTATTCCTTCCGACTTTGAAAACCTGTTTGCAGTCTTCCTCGCAGAGATGTTGAGGCTCTTCTTAAGAATAACGCCGGGTGCTTCCGCTAGCGTGATCCCAAATAGCCTCAGGCGGAGGAGCTTTGGTCTCCGCAACCTTGAGTCAAGACAAACCCCAACTCGACACCAGTATGGTGATCAATCCGACCTACCTAGCGCACAAGACGCGCTCGTGTATGAGTCAATTGCCCCTTTCTCAGAACAAGAGGTAGCTAATTACGTATAGCGGCCAATTGGCAAGAGGCGCAGAAGAGGGTCATATTCGCCTACCGCTCATGGTTAAGATCCGTTAGTCCCCACTGGGCTTGTCGACCTGGTAGTACGCGTGCTGATTGTGAGGCCGTTCTCAGGCACCCGAGATCCAACAAATGTACTCCCTCAATATGCCCGTCTCCAAATTACGAACGAAAGTAAGGCAAGAGTTTGAGCGGCATCGTTATGTCAACAAGCTACCAGTGGTGGACATGTTACTCTTTCGGAGTGATACCGAGTTCCAGGTACGCTGATGCGCAACTCTAGTCAGTGTAGGCTTGGAATGGACGTTGGGATGGAGGAATGGGTATCAGTGGACCGGGAGGGGGGGGGAAATAGAAACTTGGGGAAGAGTAAATGCTGACAGAATTTATATGGCAGGAAACATTGAATTTCTGGAAACAGATAAATCACGTTATGAAGTACTTCCGGGAAGAGGAGAACCCTACGGCGAGATTACCGCAGAATTTTATGCAAGGCTTTCTCGAGGTAGGCTTCATCATTCCCAAGACTTCAGTTCACGAACACAGCTGACGCTTCGTAGGGACGGAATTGAGTCGTTACGGGCAACATCGGTCTCGTTTCTTTGTACATAGGCTCACAGAATCTTTAATGCACAAAATCTACGAGACTTGTGCCATGCCTTGCTCCTCCTATCCATGAAGCAATCAAGCACGCTGTTTGGCGTTGAAGTCGTTTCTAGCTATCGTGAATTTGTCGATTACGACATCGCAGAGTCCCATCAAGTCATCGAAGCCCTTCTCTAATGCGTCGTAAACCGTCGTAGTATCTGGCGAAAGGCATGAGCGAATCCAAGGATGTCTCCATGTTCAAAGCATTGACGTACCATAAGTCTGTATCCTAATATTCATCTTTGCTTCCGAAGGATGTGGTATCGAATAACCACATAGCTCGACATCAGTGCTACAGATTAGGCTTAGCTCAGAATGGTATGAAAACGTCGAGACAAAAAATATACTTTTTCATAATCATATACCTCAAAGCATTACCCAAAGTGTGATCCTCCGCCTCGAATTCGAAGGATGCTGCCGTATCACTCGCGCCAGGCAGCTACGTCTCGAAATCAGCCCCACAACATACGGTAGGAGGAATAAGATTACTAACCACTCTTATCCTTGGCCCTTCGTTCATGTCTACGGAACTATCCTCGCCGTTTGCTGTGGCGTTTGGGGTGTCGCCCATGGGCTGATCTTCGGTTGCGAGGGTGGAAGGCATTGTTGTAAGTGTTTCGATTCAAGGGAAGATGTTCTACGTTCAGCCCCGTTGTCTGAATTGTTTCGGACCGACAGAAGGAAGATTTCGAGGCGCTAGCGTTGGCCGTTGAAACCGCCCCCCACGTGACGAGAGTTTCTACCCGTTTCAAGGCAGCCGAAGTCCATTGACACGCTTCAAGCCATCAATCTACGCAGAGAGTCCAGTCCAGCATTGCGGGAAAGCTACACAATCTTCTACCGTGCGATATCAAAGCCGTAAGCGCGTGCGGTAAGACGCAAGCATGTCTAAAGTACTTTACTTTTCGATAGCTTTGCTTCTAGAACCCATTGAGGTCATGGTGCATGGGGCTAACCAGGCTTCCCAGTTGTCGGGTCTGTGCATCATGCAGCTCAATATAGAAAGATCTCCGATGCACTTAAGAGCCTATGGATTCAGTCTGCGACAGACAATACGTGTCGCTGTGGCAAGTCGTTCACCTTCTCTTCCCACAATGGAACAACACAGCGTAGCAGGTTGTGGCAAGTGGCAACTTCCAGAGTTTCAAGTACTGGCCGTAATCATTTTCACTGGTCAGGAGCGAAGTGGAAGCGTTTCAGAAGCGCTTAGAGGTGTCGCAGCTTGAGAGACTGGTTTGATGCTTGCATGATTGGCTGTACTCGTATGCATTGCTTATTCGAAGAGAAACATGGTTTTCCTTCATCTGGTCGCCGGTCGCCTTTAATATTCGCCGCAATGGTTTGCGCGTTGAGCGAGAGCCTCTCGTGCTGTGAGACAACATGATAGTCGTCGTCATCGTGGGCCTTTTGGGGAAAATTCTGCACGATACGGCCGGAAGTAAGAGATGGCCTTCGTGTACAGTTGGAAGGATGGACACTGGAGCATTAAGCAGCGAGTTCGTTGCTGGATGCTATCGTGCTAGCTGCCACAGCTTTCCTGCGATTTCTCAGCTTCCTGCGCATGAGGCGCAGAGCAATCCGTCCGTCTTGCAGCTTACGGCGTTGCCCTATATAATCAATCGTTCACCACTGAAGCCAATCATCACAACGAGTCTCGTATTAAGATATCCCCTCGATCATTAAAGGAGGTAGGAAGCCTCGCCTGAAGTGTGAAGTTCAAACAGTAGTGCCGCGTCTTAGCCGGCCCTGCGAGATAATTGATGGACCCCCTCCTGAATCCTGAATCCTGAGTCCTGAGTAAGAACCAACAATCCTGGACCGCAATAACCTTCGAAACTCCTTCACCCCGTTTCATCTACACCACCTCCATATGCAGCATCTGATCTTTCTTTCCTCTCCTTCCACGTTGCACAAACACCTCCGAGTCATCGTACGCAGTGCACTGCCTGCAAACGTTCATCCTACGCAAGCCCTGTCAGCGGTCGCTTCCCCATGTTCTAGCTGCTCTTCAGGGAACAACGTCGCACTGTAAAGAGGTTGTTAAAGCGCGAGTGTCGTCTCTTGCGCTTCTCGCCAGGGTCTGGTAATAGAAAGTCGCTATTGTCGCCGCGAATTCTATCAACAAATCCCAAGAGCCATGTCTACAGCTGTCGCATCCGTCGCGGCGCCGCTTGCTCCGCCTCTGTCCGAGCCTGGTTCCAGTCCTCAACCCACCTATCCAACACTTGCTCCTTCCACGCACACACCTGGCCAAGCCGAGAGGAGATCCGCTTCAGCCACTTCCCGAATGACATCGCCCAATGCTCCGGTCGTGCTTAGCGAAGGTACGGCAAAGCAGAAGATTACCCCAGATGGAAAGCGTTCTCCCAATTCGTAAGTTGTCTCACTCTCTATTTCTTTCCCTTCACTCTCCTCATCAGTCACCACCATGCTCTTACTGCCAACATATCCTTACCCTCGTGCTCACAACATGTATAGACAACGCCATGGCCCACCCAAGATCATAGTGAAGAAGGAACCACCTTCGTCGCCAGAGGTGCCTGTTACCTCGAGGCACAGGCCGCGAAAGCTGGACCTGTCCTCGAGCACATCACAGAGCCAAGCCGCTATGTCGTCACGGCCATCGGCGCCGTTGACAGCAAGAGAGAGTGGAGGTCTCGCCATGGTCGACGTTGGTCTGGCTTGCCTGTCACCAGGCTTCCAGACTCAAGATCCTACGATGCAGCAACAGTTGCAAAGAAGTATATCTGTTCGTGACCAACAAAGACACATCATCGAGTCACGGTTACAGAAGACAGCCAAGCCCATAGACCCAGATGGGAGGAATACTTCAGACAATGGGTTTGGTGCTGGTATGAAGACACCTTCGACGTCCAAGAAAAGGCCACCGAATGGTTTATCTATCGTACCGCCATCCCACGAACAGTTCGCCAATGAACGAGTCATTCAATCCGCTCCTCTTCATCAAAGCTTCACTGGCAGACACCAACCACCCATGACCCGACACATCGCCAACCAACCATCTAATCTCTCAAACACATCACACATCCACCACGTCCCCGCAACTCAAACCAACAACCGCCTTCCACCAATCTCAGACGTCTTCGCCGGAGACGATCTCGGCATGAACAAGCGAGAAGGACCCTACCAATCTAATTCAGACTCGAATTCCTCACACTCCAACCACCGGCCGCCCTTCCCCTCTCCCGGCTTCCCACCTCTATCCTCACACCCTCCGCCATCAAGCCGCGCTCGAGACTACCGATCAGCAGAAGAAGCAGTCGCTGAGATGGCCGGCGGACGAGAGGACTTACTTCCTAAGATCGTCCATTACACAGGCCATCACCCTCCCACACCACCCTCCCCACCATCAAATGCTGGAGCAATACTACACAAACATTTCTTACCGCAAGTAAACTGTGAACCAAGCCGAAGCGCCGGCGGCCGAAGACGAGGGCGAGCAGAGTACGAGCGAGATATAGGCACGCCGCCTCTCGGGAGCGGTCCTGATCCCAGGCGTGAGCGGGGACCATTCGGTCTGGGTATCGATAGCCCGGAAACACAAAGGAAGAAGAAGGATGAGTTCTTGGGCTTGTGTGCCCGAGCTTGGGATTTGTTCCACTCTTGATTATTATCTTATGTGCATATGGGCAAGGATTGCAAGGGCTGGATAGCGTCGGTGTTACGATGGCGTTCAGGGGGCCAAGGGCTGGATATGAAGCGTTCGCTTCAGTGTCAAGGATCGCACTTCCATGGAGTTCAAGGTGCTGGCGTCTGGAGCATCCTGGGGTCATCTTACTCTCGAAATCACCTGAACGAAATTATCTTTCTGCTAGATGTGTGAATTGGGTTATGGTGAGGAATGACCCAAATATGGGGAGGAAAACGTCGAGATACGCTTGCCTATTCAATAGTAAACACTATCTGTCATGGACCTCGTTTTCTGTGCTTGCTGAACGTTGTCTTCGTGTTTTTTGTGGGGCCATTCCCTCCATTACTCTGACGGAGTCTGGTGGAGACCGTCATCTCTCGTCTCCTTCCATTTAGAGAAATGAACGGCCGTGAGAAAATAGTGTTCACGAGAGAGGACCCCAACAAATTTATGAACGGTGGACACAGTCCACCCAACCTTTGGACCGTAGAGCGTGAAATTTGGGAAGCCTGCCGTCCGATGTTTGCGAAAGGACTGAATCCGTACAAGATTTATCAGTTTCATCTCCCAGGCGTTCACATCGTGCTCGTCAACTTATTCGATTGGCAGAAATTTTCCTGTTGTTCACTTGCTACTATATACCCAGTTGCAAGCTGGTTCGATATATTATCACACCATTCCCCCAATTGAGATCGCTTACGCCGAGACCAACTTTTCCGTTGCCTCTAATAAGATATTTGCATGATGCTTCTGGAATATTAACATCGGCCTCAGCCGCACTGCCCTGTCGCCGCTGCCTCCAATATTGACACCCAAACCCTTCGCCCGCTTCAGGAAGTCATCACGCCTTGGGCTATCCCAAGCGATGAATGTGCCCTGTCCTTGCCCTCTCAGATTCTGAATCTCGTTGGGGTACTTTTGTGACAATCGCTCTAGTCCGCTGTATAGATAGTCTCCAACATGTGCCGTGTTCTCAACCAGGTTCAATCTCTCGATTTCTTGAATGATAGCGCGGAAGAGGATTGCGCGAGCTGGATCTCCCATCCAGGTATTGAATTGCCGGTATGGCTTATTAGGTCGAAATTCCATGTTCGCAAAGTAGTACCCGGCTGTCTGCGCTTTCTTCGAGAATGTGACCATATCCGGTGGCTCAGCCAAATTCCAATGGTCATGTGCCCAAAATTTCCCCGTTGCACCGACTCCGGTTTGCACTTCGTCGACGATGAATACCACATTGTGTTTCTTTGTGATGTCACGGAGGCCCCTGAAGAAAGCGGGCGAGGCGTGGTTGTCGCCGCCCTCGGATTGCACAGGCTCGACTACGACAGCTGCGACTGGGTTGTGGAAGTTTTTGATAAGGTCTTCTGTTTCGGCCAGACAGCGAGCTTCCTCTTTTGCGTTCTCGTTGGCGTGTTCGGTGAGTGGGTATTTGAGGTGCGGGAAGGAGGCTTGAGGCCAATCGAAGGCGGGGATATCGAGTTTGTGGATGGGCTTGCTACGGGTAGTGGAGAGGGAGCCGAAGAGACGGCCGTGGAAGCCGGATGTGAAGGAGAGTATAGACATATGTGGGGAGCCGGGCGATTGATTATTCATTGCTGAGGACATCTCGTCCGCTGTAAACTCGACGTCAGGGCCGCCACGCTCTTGACGACGCTTCCACATGAAGGCGGCTTTGTAGGCGGTTTCATTGGCATCTGAGCCGGCCATTGCTGTGAAGACTTGGTCAAGACCTTTTGGTGCTACCCTTAGGACGCCGGCTCTCAAAATCTCTGCCCAGTCGTGCTGTGGAAAGTTGCCGAGGGCGGGGCGGTTGATGATGGCGCTGGCCATCTCTGGGGACGTTGCGGCTGCCAGCAGGGCGGGGTTGCTGTAGCCTACCGGTATTGACGCGATTTGTGCATATACGTCGAGCAGTACGTTGCCATCTAGATCTGCAATGTAGTTTCCGAAGCTATTCTGATAGTTGGCCATCATGTTCAGGCTTCTGGTGTCGAACACCTTGTCCAGATCTGCGATCGCTTTCTTGCTCTGAGGACCTGGAATCGCTGTCCGCACTTTAGGCTTGAATGGCTCGTTTGGAAAGAAGGGCTGGTCAGAGCCCGGTTGCTCCGCTACTTGGGCAGTTGCGACATTGGCGGTGGGCTTTGTGGTCGTGATTATAGGACGGATTGGGGGGATACGAGTGAAGGGGCGAAGGCGAGAGGAGATGCGCAGGAAGGACGACATGTTGGTCTTTGGTCAGTGTTTCTGTCGTGTCAGTGTTGAGGACGTTAGCAATGGCCTATCTGGTCTCTGTTGTGGCCCAGATGCGGGGTTGGAGTCAATTTCAACCTGACATAGGTAAGAAAGGCGTTCCCAATGAGGCTCTAGTGCTTTCAAAAATTGTGCACTGTAGCGTCTGTAAATTTCAAGAAGCAAGGCAAATTCAATTGGGTGTTACATCGATGGTAGAAGTTTGGGATTCCCCAGACTGAGTGGGGTGGAAGAAGACCCTGGGACTGGGCAACGGTCAAGCCGCTTGCCTTCACGCTAAACAAATGCAGTATCCAGATGCGAAAAATTTGATCACTGGGTGAGCAAGGCTACCAACATGCACTCTGTCTCCTACCATCAATTAACGACTGGACGTGCACCACGATACTGATGAGGCACTGAATTAACTGGTAGAAGCTCAGACGCTGCTGAGGGTATGTCCCTGGCGCCGCACGCTCAATGCATCGATAACCTATCGTACAAAATACCCACCGGGATGCTCGCTTAACATGCCATTCCAATGCATCTTTTGAGAAGCTTTTTTCAGTAATGCTCAAGCTCCACCATGAACTTGAACCTCTGGAGGTTGGCCGTGTCTGTGGTTTGAAAAATGTTGATTGTCATTCTCGACGTTCTCGTCCTCATTGTCTGGGGAAGTCATGACGGGCGTGTCTGGAGACTGAGCATGGCCTGAGATATTGGCATCCCTTCTTACCTCTTTCGATGCGTTAGAGACTGGCGGCGGGGGCGGCGGAGGGCCACTCTCAGCTGGCGATTCTTGCATAGCCTCGTCATTATCTAGCGGACTCCGATAGGACCCACTAGGATATTCGGTACTCAACTCGTCATCCAAGGGCTCGTTCGAAAGTATCGATGGATCCTCGGGAATATTTCCTGGGATAGGCGGTGGAGGTGGAGGTAGGGGAGTCTCCGGTTTCGTTCGCTTGCTTGGCGTGGCGCTGTCATCCTCTTTCTTTGTGCTATTGGGATCATTATCCTCATCTCTCTTACGCTTGAGACCCTCCACAATCAAGAGCTGATCCAATGGTGTTACAGGCGTCTTGCTATCCTGATTGACCTTTTCTTCTTCATCATCTGACATCGCCATGTCCTGGTCTACGTCACTTTCATCGTCCTTCTTGACGTCTGGAGAGGGTACTGAGGCCGCGGGCACTCCTGACTCAATGTCCTTAGCCTTTCGTTCGGCTTTTTTCTTCTCATGCTCGCGCTTCTTGGCAACTGCTTTTTCGAAATAGTCTTGGACATATTTCTTTACTTGCTTTTCCTGTCGAGATGAGATCTTCGTGGGATCTTCCACCCGATGATTCTTGAAATCAGAGCTGACAAGTTTCTTCGAGATCTAACAGCAATGCTGTCAGGAAAGGTTCCCATTCGTAGTACAATTATTGAAACTTACTTCTTTTGCAAATCTCTTTAGGTCGTCTCTAGATAATTTGCTCTTGTATTTGTCCATCACGTACCTGATGTGCGGGAAGAGCTTGCCACTATTAGCCTTTGAAGATGCATACTCGGGTTGTCTCAGTGACTCACTGTGTTCTCGTAAAGCTTTTTCTGCTTTTCTTCGCTGTATGTCCGCCATCTCTCTGGGCCCACTTTGTTATCTTTCTTTGCGTCGCCATTGACTGCCTTTGGAGTTGCTGAAGGGACTGTGGGATCTTTTGGGGTATTAGCTTTGGCATTGGTTATTGAATTGATGATGTCTTCGAGTGCTTTGTTTGTCGAAGTGGGTTTCGGCGGTGGCGGAGGTGGAGCTGCTGGCATTGTCGGTCTCTCCCACGTCGTCTTGCCGCTCGCATCATAATAGTAAGTCCTACCGTTATCGTCAGTTGCTGGAAACCAGCCAGGAGGCAATGCATTGAAAGGCCGAGGCCGGAAAGGAGGCCTAGAGCCGCTGTAGAAGCCAGGAGCGCGTTGAGGAAAATTCGAACGAGGACCACTTGGTGCTGCTGGGCCTCGAGGAGCATCGATTGACCGTGATCGTGACCTTGGCGGTGTTTTCGAGCGTGACCGAGAGCGTTTGCGTTCGTCGCGGCTCGATTCTCGGCGGCCATAGTGATTAGGCTTTTCCGGGGTAGCAACATTGGTTGTGCTCACGATTTCGCGCTTCTTGCGAGGTATACGGTAGCCAACCTCGAGAGTGCTCCATTCCTTTAATAAATGGTCTGCTTGAAATTCTACCAATTCATCTCCACAAGTCTGGAGACTTTCAACGGTGGTCTCAATTTTTGAGTCGCCAATTTTGTTCCGCGTTAGACGAGGAAATTTGTTGAGGATGTCGAAGATCTGTAATACTATATTGGAATCATCTTTCCATAAGGTCAGTGTCGAATTAAGAATTTGATATCCATGCATTTTGACAACCCGATTGCGGACTTTTTCATCATCGCAACGTTGTATTCTGTCAAGAAGCTTGACGGCGATCCATTTCTCTTTGCACTGTATCAGCGTGGCCATGACCTTGGTAACGCCGTTCTCGTCCAGAGACTTGGATTGAACATTGTTGACATATTCCTCGTCTTCTTCTCCAGCCTTCTTCTTGCGGGGCTTCTTCGCAACAGCTGTGTCCCAGCCATCGCCATCATCAATGCCAAGAGCTTCAATAGTGGTATTAGACAATTTTGTCGCACGCTCGGTCTGGGTCTTGCCACCAATGAAGCCGGTACAATTGGGCTCACTGCAATAACATGGTTGTGGGTTCGCTCCATAGCGGTCGACGTTGTAGTTGAACACCAGTTCTTCGCCTGCTTTGATTTTCCGCTCGGCAAAAATTCCCATACGCAGTTTGTCGCCAACCACCCACTTGTCCACGTAACAGTTGGGATTGCAAGAATGATTGCAGAACCTGCCCAGATTTCCTTTTTTGGTCGCATCAACGAACTCACCTTTGGTCAGGGACATAAAGTAGAAATGCTTGATGCCTTCTTCGTCATATTGGACCATCCGGCGGCGAAAGCGGGCTTCGTCGATGACCTCGCCAATGTACTCATATATGAATTCATCAGGATAAAGATCGGTATTCGCTCGTAAACCATAGCCCTTCTTCTCTGTTTTGAAAATAGTCACATCTGCGAATTGTTGTTGCTGGAATCGTTGATTCTGGCAATCAGCTCCGCACCCGCAATCATCGACACACTCCATCTTGGTCAAACGATTGATACAGTCCGAGTCCGCTCCGCAGGCGGAGTTGAGCTTTGCGACGGCATCTAGATAAAAACATTAGTATACCTTGACCCAAATATGGTATATAATATAGATTCTTCCTTACCCCACTCCTCCGCGCAGTCGCAATCCATAGATCCATGCTCCGTAGACCCAATGTACTTTGAAGCATATGTACATTGTGGGAGAATCTGAAAGGTGCCTTTGGCTTCTTCGGTCTTGCTTGGCCAATCGTTGTACAGTGCTGCAGGTCTAGATATGATCTTCTGCGATGTGCTTCGGGATAGCTTGGGGGGTTGGCCTGGCTCCAATTTCACAGTCACTTCACCCCCAATGACCTCCTCCTGCTTCTCACTGCCGGTGTATGGAGACTGCGAAGCCTTTTCATTTTTTATGGGTGACTGGGTGTTGGACTTCATCGTAGCATCTCTGGGCGAGTGCCCGTTGCTGCTGGCTGTCTCCTCCTTGATCTCCTCTGTCCGTGACCTCCCCAGCGCTTTCTTTGTGTGACCATTCTCCAAGTGCAAGTCTTCGACGCTAGCTTTTAGTACTTTGCGGCTTCTGCTTCTCTTGTCTTCAGTCATAGTGTAGGGACCGATGTGGGTAGTACAAGTCTTCCAGTGTTGATGTTGAAGCTCTTATACAGAGGAGGGTGAAAGGTAACAGACAAGCTTGCCGGGGGATCCCGCACATTGCAGAACACAACAGTGGTCAGGGTTGGTGAAAGTGATTTAGTTCGGCGATATTATGAGGCTGTATGGGTACGACACCTCCGTTGCAAGATTAGGGTATTCCAAGCTGCACGCCACTAAAAGGAGCGACTGAGGCGACAGTAATACGGAAGAGAATGGTTCCAAGAATTGGCGACTTTCATTAAGAGCAGTACGATTGCCGGGGGGGAAGGAGTGAATGTAAGGGTTGGTGGATTTGGAAGAGAATCTTTTTCTTCAAGGACCCTCTCACCAGTTGCCTAGACCTCGTTCTGAGTAGCTTCGCTCGAATCCAGCCAAAGCGCAACGATTCAACGACCTCCCATTACCACCTAAGATTCAATGCTTCGCTTTTGTGTACAGTGGTGAGATTATTTCAACGGATTTGGGGGAGCATGGGGCAAGATTCATATCTCGGCAAGTCGCGTCGCAAACTTTCCAGCATGGAGAAATTCAACTTCAATTATTCTTGGTATCTAGATACATGCATAGCGTCGTAGGGAAATAGAAGACGCAGTAATGCTGCCAGCACGAAACCGTTCTCCAAAGCCATCAGCACAACAGGAAGGAGGCTCGCTGGCTTGAAGGAAACACCAGATACCTGCATCATGTGACAACAATGGTCGACATACTGAATGACATTGTTCGATTCCACCATATGTACCCTTGGCAAAGACAGTAGAGTAGAGGCGGTGAGCGCTGAATACAAGCCTAAGTTCTAGAGCCGACGACGACGTGGCATGGTGATGTGTCTGGACAAGACTGGTCAATGGGCCTATTGGGTCCAGGTTCGGGCGCACGGCCGAAGAAGCAGGAGGATATAAAACCCAGGCGGAGGAAGCAGAGTAAGCTCCAAAACGTAGATTCGTCGAGCAAAGATTCTTCCTTTGATCTATTCGCCACATCAATGCAGGTTCCTCTGCAGATCCGAAATAAATTAGGCGAAGGCGATAGATTGTGTTGGTGCGGGCGGCCGCCGGAGACCGTCTAGGCTGGGGGTTGCTCTGAGTGTTGATTCGACGGTGACTTTGGGCCTGTTGACCAATACTGTGGCAGCAGTGGACGTCGCTTGCCAAATCGTTCCGAACTCGATGTTCATCCTCAGGAGTATTGCCCAAAGAGTACCTCCGTACACTCACTACAAGATTTTGTCGTTGAGATCATGAATCAATGATGAAGATCAAATGCTGCTGATGGAGAGTCAGGGGTCTCGCATGGGGGATTTTAACCACTTAGAACGCGGCTCGAGAGCGAACCTACTGCAAGCTGCAGCTTCAGAGCCAATCCTTACTGCGAGAACCAAATCCGCGTTCCTGCTTCTTCTTTTCTCTGCATTCACTTCATTCATGCCATATCTCAGCTTTCGTTCTAGGAGATTTTAGAAACCTTTATAATGGGGCGGCCCTACCATCACATTCGTTTCCATATTCACAGTCATTAATGGCTTCCATTCGGCGGTAATTTGGGCTCTCAGCTATTCCGTGAGGCTTTGAGGCTTATATGCTTTCTTTAACCACTCGACGTCTTCCTAAGACCTTGTTACGTGACCCATAAGTCTGCGAACTTACCCTCTCATTTAACGCACTCCTGGTTCAACCTTTCACCCATAATAATACTTGCCATGGCTTTCCCCGAACAACCATTCGACGAACGCGAAAAAGTACGTGAAATTCTTCAAAATACTTGGGTCACAGGCCGTAAGGCTCTGGCACATGAAATGGCTCATCTAAATCACAACGTGCCAACCAAGACCACCGAAGCTGACCACTGCACTTGGCTGTTACAGCGTTACTTTCTGGCCGAAATCCTCAAAGCGTCCTCAATACCCCCCACTGATCTTCTCAACTTCATACGGGAGAGGGGAATCGCTCCAAGCTGGATGGAGATGGCCTTGCCAAATGGTGCGTAGGATCTTTGGGCGTGCTTGCGACGCAGACCAGCCGCTTGGAAATTCACACTCCCCGGCTGGCCTACTTAAGGCTTGTCAAGCAGGTCGAAAGCTAACACATCTGCTTCGCAGGACGCACCCTCTCGGACTGCTCGAGAGCCTTCGAAACCCTCTTAGGCTCTTCGGCTGGCCCCCCAGCTTCGTTCCAGCCTTACCTCCTTGAGCAGCAAATGCCAGCCCCAGAGCCAAGGAAGAAACTGTCGCAACCCAATGATGCGCCGAGCTCGGTGACAGATCGAGCCCTACATCCGCAACAGTCCAACTTCCCTCCGGTCAATGCCACCGGCGAGCTTGTTACGTTCCAAGCTGCTCCGACTGCTCCCGCGACAAATGCTGAAGAGCGAGCAGGAAAGAAGCGCGGAAGACCAAGCAAAGCAGAGTACGAGCAAAGAGTACGGGAAGCTGCAGAGCGCGGTGAAGTCTACCCTTTGCCCAGAAAACGCAAGACACCCAGACCATCACTGGAGGGCGTGGCGGGTGAAGAAATGCTTACGCCTACCAAACCTAAGACTGGCACTGCAGGCAAAGACTCTACGGGCAAAACAAAAGCAAGACCAAAGGCAGCACCGAGAGTAGCACCGATCAAACCGACTCTGGCTCTTGAGAGAGACCTCGCCCTCGAGGCTACCGCAACTGAAGTGGATCAGATGCAAATCGACAATGAGAAGGAGTCTGCGAGAAGTACTATTCCTGAAACACAAAGCACAGACTTCCCTGCTCGCGAAAGTCTATTGTCCGGTATGCGGGAATATGCTACTCAAGGTGGAGCGGACACTGCACAAAGTAGCTCGACCCTTAAGGGTGACTACTCAGCATCTCGAACTGGAAGGACAACACCAGGATTTGTTCCAGCAACACCAGATCCAGCACCATTACCTTCAGATGCACCGCAAACCGACTCGGCAACAACGAAACCAGAAACGGCACCAGCAGCTGTACCACAGACAGGCTCAGCAGTACCAGAATGAAGAGACCCATAAGAACGAAAGGATAATCCCAACAAGAAAGAAGGGGAGTCAGGATCGACGATTTTCTATGATACTACGCACTTCATACGCAACGAATTTATGTGGTGGCAATTGTCCTGCAGCGTTCAGCGTATTTCCAGCACGATATTGACACGCAACCACGAGCGCATGGCATCGGAGGCACAATTTCAGCATCTCCCATATCTTCAATTCTCCACTCCGTTTTATGCCAACCCTTTACGTTTATACGCCGCCGACGAGATTCATCAAAAGTCTAGTGTCGGCAATATAATCTGTCTTTACGACGCCTACGGCTCATCAGCTCTAACACAAAAAAAGTTTCAACGTTTTCACTCTCAAATCTTTCATCGCTTGTATACATAGTGCTCGAGAATTTTCTTTCACCACTGGCCAGCTTTACACAGATGTCCACCCGACCTAAGACGCGTATCGCAGAAATTGCAGATTAGTTTTTCAGAAGCCTTGCAATATTGGGATCCATGATTGAGAAAACGACTAACACAAATTTGCGATGACCCGCTCAGTAGTAGTAATAAGAATGCACAATCTGAATCCTGGCATTTTCATCCCCAAATATCCACAGAATGGGCGAAAGCTTTGAGACGATCTCGAATAAGTCAACGCTAACAGTCAGCAATGTATAGTAGCTACGTAGTAAAAAGACGATGGTACAAGCACAGCAATTTGTTTTAGGATCCCTCGTTTTCACGGAAAGCGAAGGAGCTCATAATCGTAGTTCATCATACTCAATATCTAGCTCATCCAGGGTATTCGCATTTGCCTCTAGTAAAAGATATCGCCAAGCGCCATACCAAATGCTCGCAATACTCCAATTCCCATTGCTTATCGCACGGTGCGCTTAACCTGTTTCGTCATCATCGGCTGTACCGTCTCTCCTGTAAACATGTCAGCACCCCATTCTTTGGCGTACGGGTGTGGACGCATTACTCACGGGATATATCTCGCCCCAGCATCCTCGATAGCCTGCCTCACTTCGTCGGTCAACGTCCCCACAACCTTGACCGCATAGACACCCGGCACACAGCTCTCCAGTCTCTGCCATCTGGCCACCCAACTCGTCGAAGGGTCCGCTAGCGTCACTAGTCCTTCAAAGACTTGAGATGTGCATTCTCCGACCGCTTCTGTAGAGTTGGCGAGGCCGAGAAAGGTTTCGCAGTTGGGGCAACCTTCGCGGAGGAAGCGCTGTAGAAGAGCAGAATCAGTATCTTATAGCGCTGGACGAGGGACGTCGTAAGTTTCGATGCACGAGACAACATACCGCATGAGTTTGCACGATAGAACAGACCATGCAGGCGCGAAGATAGCGCTGCTGGTTACCAGGCACAAAAGCAGACATTTTGAGTCTTTCCTGTAGGATAAAAAGTGGGGACAGAGATTTTGAAATGCTGGATCTTGAAACAATGAGTTATTCAAGGCTGAAGATTGACCAATTATTAGAGGCGCCACCACGCGACCACTAGCTCGGGGACGGCCCGAGAATCAACCATGTCCCGATCTCCAGAGCCAAAAAGTGATCGATCCTAATCGGCCTCTTTGTATTAATCAAGACAGGTTTTGGACCGGACCCATAATCTCCTGCCAAGCCAAGCCAAGCGGTAACAATCTTCCGCGAAGCGGCAACAATCTTATTTTATTTAAGCGAAGCGTAGTGATGACAATCTCAGATATTCTCACACTACATACATTTCTGACAAACAGGTTCACTTGTCTATTGGATACCACTGTACACTTAATATCTAATACTTCCTGTCGTGTACAACATGGGCGCTAAAGAAGAATCCGTTGAGCTGAAAGCTCAAGGCAACAAATATGTTGCTGCTCATGAATGGCTAAACGCCATAGAAGCCTACACAAAAGCTATAGATCTGTACGATCAGGATCCAGTATATTACTGCAATAGAGCACAGGTCTTCTGCCCATTCTCATGAAGATGTTAGAGCTATCTTGCTGACGAAGCCGTGTTTGCAGGCCAATAGCAAATTGGAACAGTACGGATACGCAATTGCTGATGCCACTAAAGCTATCGACCTGGACTCGAGATATGTCAAAGTAATAGACTTGGATCTCGAAGATAATACACAATTCTAACGCTTGGCAGGCCTACTATCGGAGAGCAGTCGCTAACACAGCTATATTACATTCTCGAGAAGCTCTGAAAGATTTCAAGACCGTTGTGAAGCTAGAACCGAGAAATCAAGATGCAAAGCTCAAACTCGCAGAGTGTGACAAAGCCATGAAGCATTTGGAGTTTTGCCGTGCTATCGAAGTCGACGACGAACCATCAGCTTTCGAAGGACTCGAAATAGATTCATTGGCTGTTGATGCAAGCTACGATGGAGCAAGATTGGGACAAGAGATGACGCAGGACTTTATCGATGATATGATCACGAGGTTCAAGAATGGCAAGAAGCTTCACCGGAAATACGTCTTCCAAATATTAGCAGCTGTGCGGAAGATTGTCTATGACGAGCCGACAATGGTGGAGATGGAGGTGCAGCAAGGCCACCAATTAACAGTCTGCGGAGACACACATGGTCAATTCTTCGATCTTATGGAACTTTTCAGACTCAACGGCTTCCCTACCGAATCGCATTACTACCTCTTCAATGGTGACTTCGTCGACCGAGGCTCCTGGTCCACGGAGATCGCTCTCCTGCTCTACGCCTACAAATGGATACATCCCAAGGCCTTCTTCCTAAATCGTGGAAACCATGAGACGAATGACATGAATAGAGTGTATGGTTTCGAAGGCGAATGTAAAGCCAAATATTCAGAGCGTGTGTTCAAGTTGTTTTCCGAATCCTTTTCAGCTTTACCACTTGCGACTCTGATCGGCAAGAAATACTTCACATTACACGGCGGCTTGTTCTCAGATGATAAGATCACGCTAGACGATGTTCGAAAGCTTGATAGACATAAGCAGCGACAACCGGGACAGGCTGGACTGATGATGGAGATGCTCTGGACTGACCCACAAAAAGAGCCTGGTCGTGGACCCAGCAAGCGCGGTGTGGGTTTGCAATTTGGCCCCGACGTCACCAAGAGGTTCTGTGAAAACAACGGACTAGAAGCCATTATCCGAAGCCATGAAGTGCGAATGGAAGGATACGAAGTGGAGCATGGTGGCCACTGCATCACGGTCTTTTCGGCACCAAAGTACTGCGATAGCACAGAGAACAAAGGAGCGTATATCAACATTGGACCGGAGCATGAGTTGGAGTTTCACAAATTCGATGCTGTTCCTCATCCTGATATCAAGCCTATGGTTAGCCCATGGTCCCTTTCATCGTTCCAACAGTCACTGACACCCTCATAGGCATATGCTCAAAACTCGCTCACGTCCATGATGTAGAGTACAGTATCTCAGATCATATACTGACCTCACCATCCTCCGATTTAGCGACATTGATCACCATACCAGCGTTCATTTCTGCATATCAGGTAGTTGGCGAGCGCCCTGCATTGGCTCCGCTTGGATTGTCCAGAATACATATCTTGTACCATAGTGGCTAGAAACAAATGAGCATATCCAAGATTGACACATCTTTCCATGTCTCCAAGTTCATTCTGAGCGTCCTTTCTTGCAAGTCAACCGCGGCACGTGCTCAAGTTTCAAACAGCTGCGACCCATCCCCCGCCCCCACAGCCCCCAACCAGTCTCCCTTTCCTCTCACTCTCCAACTGACAGCACTATTACTTCCCATAAAATGACTCATTGCGCCCACAACCGCAGCGCCGTCTTCTCGGGGCACCCTAATCCATACATCTCTTCCTTCGACTTTGAGAAAGTCGACGGGAATGGCGGTGCCAGTCAGGCCTAAGAATTGATTTAGGGCTGATGTGAGATAAGTGCGGGCTGTGAGGATGTCGATGGGTGGAGCTTTGGAGCTGGGTTGGCTGAAGGCGGAGGATGTAATGAGCGTAAGGTGGAGGTAGGTGTGGGGTGGGTTACGTATAGTTATTGGTCTGTGCACTGGTCGGCTAGCTTCCTTTACAGGCTCAAGATCCTCCGTAGTCTCCTTGAGCGCGGTTTCGATCTCGATGGATACCATGCTAATTGAACAGCAACTCAATATTTTACTGTAGTAAACACCGAGTAGGGGATCTGCGACCCGCATTAGCGCCCGCTTGTGGCTTGTCCGGCTGCGGTTGCCCTGTTTGACGTGTGATTCATTCACTTTCTGACCCGAATATCATTGCACTTAATATTATGAAAACCTTATGATAACCTCCTGTGTCTCCTCAGAATCGATGCCTTAGTCTACCATAATGGTATCATTATCACCATCAATGGCGCTCACGAAGCGCTCTATGGACACCTCTCTCATGCCCCCACCACCACCTCCAAAGCGAATAAAACGCCCTGCTAAAGTACTAGATGAGGACGACTACACAGATGCCCTGTCGCATATTATAGCCCGGGACTTCTTCCCTGGTTTGCTAGAGACAGAGTCGAAGCAAGACTACCTCGACGCGCTCGACTCACGAGATAGTGAATGGATTGCCTCTGCGGGGAGAAAACTCACAGAAATAATGACACCGGGACCTGATGGAAGAAGGTTACGAGGAAGGAGAGGTACAAGCATGACTCCGTCTTCAGTATTGTACGGTAAAGGTGGAGAAACACCGAGAGCATGGCAAGGCGACACGCCCATGTCTGTCATGTCCGACTCTACAATCGCAAGCACCAAAACAGAGAACCCTGAAATTGATACGAATATGAGCCTCGGTGCTTTTCAAGAGAAGTACACAAGCGAAGACAATGAAAGCTTCTATAAGCTGCTGGACAAACAGAACCTAAAAAGAGCAGAAAAGCATGCTTGGATGTGGAACGGCAACAAAATTCCAGCGCCACGCCAGATTGCCCACAGAAAGCGGGAAGCACTACTCGCTGGCAGCAAAGCTACACAAGAAGCTTTGGATGGCAAAGAGCTTGCTATCATCAAACCCAAAGATATTCGCCCAGCAATGCCAGACACATGGAACTCCCGCCCAGACAACAATCTCATGTTCGGTCCCAGCTCAATCGAGGACTCCCTCCAGACCGTCGCTCAGAAAGCCCAAGAAACCTCTCTCGCGCCCCCAAAAGCAGTGGTCTACGACAACACTCGCATCGCCCCATCCAACTCCACCACCTTATCCGACCACTACCCCTCAGTCCCGCTCTCCCCCTCCCTCTCCGCAGTCCGAGATGCTATAGCTGGCCGCCCGCGGCCCACAGCTTCAGAAGCGTCGTTCAACGGTGCATCGACTCCTCGAGTCAATGGCTACGCATACGTCGACTCCGAGCCTGAACCCTCAACCTCTGCATCCCCGCTCCTACTAGGTAACGGCGACAGCACGCCCAACCCCTTCAAACTTTCAGAAAGCAGTAAAAGGGAAGCGCTGCATCATCGTATGGTAGATAAGGTTGCCAAAGGGAAGAGGATCAAGGGTAGAGAGGCGGAGCTGAAGACGCCAGTGCCAAGATTTACCAGTAGTCCGAGGATTGCAAAGGGCGGGATGACGCATGCTGCGCAGAGTCTGTTGGGTAGGGTTGGTAGAACTCCTAAGACGCCGACTGGGTTGTGGGAAGGTAAGGGTAAGACGCCTAGGATGAGTACTCTGAGACAGGGTTGGACGCCAAAGACGGTGGGGAAGGGGTGAGAATAATGATTGCGATTTAGAACAGTATCCATACCCAAGTCACATTAGTATGTCGTTCAAGGAAATGCCAATAAAAGGTTTCGACTTCTCTGGATTGCGGCAGCAACCACAATAACACGCAAGCATGGATGACCGGCATGCTGAGCTCTGCATTACATTATGTCTATTATGGAAGGTATGGGTTTCGCCTATTGCAGAGCTAGCCTCCCACCACATACCCGAATCTCCTTCGCAGCAGCCCACATCGCCAACCTCATCAGAGTGTTACATAAACAACGATGTAAATAGATCATCATCATCACCCTCAGAGGCGTCGCTGTCATAGTGATATTCTTCATCCCTGACGACGCTGTGTTCCGGCCAAATGCAGACCTTTCGACCCTTGAGGCTGGAAACAACAGATGTGGATATCGATATCACCGTCATAAAGCGCCCATTTCACGAATCAGAGATTTGGTTGCCCAAATTTGTTTCCCAGTGATACTAATGCCCGGCCACTTACCAAGCTTCAGCGTTTGCCATTGCTTCAGCGGCGCCATTGCAGTAGTCCTACGGAGACTAATACAACTCTCCTCCGTTGCAAGGGCGATAATTGTAATGGTATCCCCCACCCGAAGTTTCTTGAGCGCGTTGACCGTATACTCCTTACCATGATTGTACGAGACATTTCTGTCCAGGGTTGATCTAAGGAAGTCCCTCTCCTGCCCCCTATACATCTGGTAGGAAGCAGAGATCAGAAAACAGATGCAGAGTCAAGGTCCGGAGAAGAAGGCAGTTGGCCACAATGTTTTCGATGCAAACCGCGGTTTGTTTGTCCGCGTGACAAGTCCTCAGCAAGGCTGTCGATCGTGTTCTAATTACCGACGTTTCGTAAGGGCGAACTATCATTTGATCGATCAAGCGTAGGGTTGACGAGGGGAAGACGAGGTCGTAGATGTCATTTCGTATCTCGATTGGCAGCCGGTAAAGAGGCAAAGACGTGTTGGCCTGGGATCTAGTCGGCATAGGCATGGTTGCTGATGTGTTGATACCAGGGTTTGCACGTTGGGCCTGCGAGGATTACTGGAAAACCAAGGTTGAGGTATAACTTCTGCAACTTCGAGCTGATCGATGTTGTTAGAGGCTCCGGGAAGTTTCTCCGCCATTCCGGGAGTGGTGACCATGGCGAACGTCTCGTAAAGAGTAGATAGATTGACAATTGCGCTAGAATTTGGATACCCTCCCGAATCTCTGTGAAGACGGCACCAACGGCATGGCTCGATACTAGTGGTGTCTGGAATTGTGGATCGAGAGAAGAGAAATGAGGATAGCTAGAGCTCGAAGCATTTTTGGCAGGTCACGGGAACAATGAGTGTTGTAACACAACAAGGAGGCACCCCAAGAACGAGTCGCTATAAAACCTTTTGTCCGTTTGCGGAGTACTTTACGCACCTGCTGGCAACCTTTGTCTATAATGTTTCGGCAATACTTTATTCTTCAAAGTCGGCAACAGATGTAATTGGCAACTCTCGTTCGAGCGACAAGACCACGACGTTTGTCTCAACGAATCATTATGGACAACGTGGATTCCCACCATAAGGCAAGAATTTTATTTCGCTGGCCATCGATATCAGAGAATAGGGAAGGACAAAGTTGACCTAGCAACGGAAGATCAAACATACATACTTTATCCGAGCTCTGATGCATGTACTGAATGGAACAAATGAAAAGACTATCGCCAAAACGCCAGAACAATATGGATGGCACATGCCTATCAGGGGACGAGGACTCACCACGGCCACTGTGGCCACAATAGACATCATACTCTCTGTATCTAGGCAGTCCCTCCGATGTATGACTCTCCCTCTGACTCCTTCTTCTTCTCAAACATCCACCAAGCAGTCATGGCACTCATGGTATCCAGCCCAGCTCCAGCTCCACTGTCCCCACTGCTAGTAGCTTTGATGCCAACCGATCCCGCAACCATCATTGCATCGAATTCATCGCCTTGATCATCAATCCTCACAGGCACAGAAGTATAGCCAGGAGGAACCTCGTCGGACTCGACCCGGTGATACTCCACCCCATCAAGGCACAACCGGTTCGACTCAACATATTCTTCGCCTAGTGTGTCTGCAATGAGACCTGCCCGATACATACATTTCCCCTTCTCATCCCAGAAACAGAAAGCCGTACTCCAGCCAGAATAGTAATTTGGACCACTTCCATCTGCAATGAAATGTGCGATCCTTTGCCAACAGCTGATCGTATCCGCTGAGGTTGGCTCGTCGAAGCTTTTGACAAAACGCGATATTACCGGCTTCAAAAGCTCGTAGAATTGGGTAGGCTCCTCTCCAAAAGTCTTCAACCTTTCCAATTTCTCTAACACGAGTTTCCAATCGGCCTTCTCACCTAGTAGAGTCACAAACGGAAGACCGCAGTGAATTTGGCACTTGTAGTCAAAGTATTTCTGCATAGAGCCCATCATCAAGATCGATGCGATAACGGTATCATGGTTGGTGGTAGTAGTGAACGTCGGCATCATCCAATTTCGCAATTGTGGGTCGACGACGTTCTTCTCGATCAGATAGGCAATCTGTTCTGCAAAGACTCGATAGTCAACAGAGTAGCGATTACCGGAAGCGAATGTTACTTTCAATTCCTTTTTTCCCTCGTGAGCGACGAACTTCCCGCGGACATCTTCCGCACTGGCATTGATCTAAAGGCTCAGCTGTGAAAGAATGGCACACCAGACTAGAAGATTTCGAGTCAGCATTACTTCTTTAGGACGAGATATTGGGTAACAAGAGCTTTCTCGGGAATAGTCTTGGGGTAAGAACCCACGATCCCACTTCAGAAACAAGCCTTGAGACTCCAAAGAGGATTTTAAATAGGGAAGAAAGGCTATCATCTTCTGGCCGGATCTTGAGGTGGTGATGGGAGCTGTAGGCTTCAATGGCTGACAGGACGAAACCGTTCTGGGACGGGTAGATGACTGAATTGGCGGACCGATGAACGATTTAAGATCAGTTGTCTCAATCGGATCTCTGGGCACTCTTTCGGAAAAGATATTTCCGACACGACGTACCTGGGGTTCGAGATCGAAGGAAGACTGGAGCAGTTCGCGACACTGACGACTCTCCTTTCAGCACGCATTGTACAAGTAATCAAGGGACGTTTTGGCCTGGAGTCTTGGTCGGATGATTTTTCTTTTGTTTTCGGCTGGCTTGATAGTTACTGGCATGTTGAAGGTCACGAGGCTACTAACCCAGGAAGGCTGCTATACTTGGTGTAAGATGAGTGCTGTTGGGTGTCGAGATCGCAGGTCAGGATACTCTTCGTAAAGAAATCTGCGAGGCAGTGGTGTGAAAATACGTCCCCCGGTATTATCACGTGACTCATTGAGGACCGCTCTTTCCGCCTTGGGCTTAATGATTTCACCATGCAGGAAAATGCATACACAGCCACCGCATCCTACGCTAGAGTCGTCTATTCGCCACGGCATCTTCGAAGGGTCCGCATGCGCCGGCATCCTTTACAATAGCAGTTCACAAGACGCATCGGCAATAGATGTCCCTAGATTGTTGGGTATACCGAAACCTTGCTGCGCAATTTCTCGACGAAAATATGGCGTTGGCTTGAGGATGCTTTAGCCACTTACCCCGTCAATGAGTCGCCGCCTCTGCCTGTCACTTTCCCCCAAACGCTCTCGAATCCTTCCCACGCTGCATCAACAACCCCAATAGCCTTGTCCATTATGCCGCTACCTTTCTCGACCCTCGAGGCTTCTTCCGCCTCGGCACCAGACATCTCTTCTAGACGCTGCTCCTTTGGATTGGCCTCGTCTCCGCTTCCCAATGCTATAGTATCAGGGCTGACACTGGCTTGGAATCCGGCCTCGAACTCAAAATTACTACTGTAGACGACCGCTGCGAAGCCTTCCAGTTCGCTGACGCCTTCCATAGCTTGCACGTATTCATTAGGTACACCATTGCCAATTTTGTGGGCCTCTTTCGTCATAACAGCCAGTATATTCGCCAGCTTTGCCGAAGCGGTCGCTGGGTCAACATCGGTCAGTTCTGTGATCCTTGCTGCAGGATCCGGCTCCAGGGCGAGAGGGGGGAGCTTGTAAGCTTCGGAACGAAGTTTCTTATCAGCGAGCTGGGAGAAGGTCGCGTCGAGTAATAGTGTGAGGACGTGTGTGAACATAGGGGAGTCTATGATATCGGATGTCTCGTCGAGAAGCCGCCGGAGGGGTGGCGATATCGAGTAAGTAGATGCAGGGGAAGCGGGTGGAGATGGCATTGATGTTGGGTCTTGAAGTGTAGGCGCTTGTGGTGGTGGTGGAGGAGTGGACATGCCAGAGTCTCGTAGAACCTTGTCTTCCTGGTCGAGCGGTGGCAGAACGAAATGCAGCCATTCGCGAGTCCTTACAAGTCAGTATGTGTGCTATTTGTCAAGGAAAGGATTGCTTACTTGCGCTCTTCTGGAGTTGCGCCTTCAACCTTCCTCCGTACGTCTAGTATCAGGCTCGACATTCTCTCAAGTGAAACATCTTCTCTTGGATTCAGAGGACCAAAGTCTTCTTTGACTGCTTTCTCGATATTGCCCATAATCTCCCTCCATCCTTTATGGAGTAGCCACCAGCTAAAGGTCAAATATTTACGATTCGTCTCAAAGTCATTGCCACACGCTTGTTCGACATTATAATCGTCGCGATTCTCAAGAATTATTGTAGGATCTTGCGGTGATTGCGTAGCAAGTGATACGACGCTCGAAAGGTAGTTTCTTCGGCCAAGGAGGTTAAGTTGAATCCGGGTCAATAAATTCAATAAGGCAATTGTATACAGTAGAGTGAACGCTCTTGTAAGTGCTGGGGCTTGTCAATAAGAGCCAACAGAAGGGGAGCTTTGGTACGTACAGCTGATCTTAAGCTCACTCCACAGCTGCGCCTTGTTCTTTGGTGGTTTTGATTCACCATTGCCCGAACTTGACGCCCCCATCTGGCTCGCATGCACATAGCTTTCGCTTTGGAAGCTTGACAAGCTTTTCCCATCCTCGTCTGCCGCACTCGGAGTTCCTGACGAAAGATCCGAGGGCGCTACATCTGATGTGCCTCCCCTTCCCAATCTCTGCGCTTTCTTATGCTGTAGCTCCTCTAGTATCTTTTCCGATGGCTGTGCTTCAATTATATGTTCAGATACAGTAGGTAAAAGCTCTAGGACTGTAATAGTGCAGTCTTCTTGGTTATGTTGAAATCGTCGACGCAAGCTGTGCAGTGTCAATCGAGGCCTTGTTTCCAGGGGCGTTGCATTGGCGCATACTTCTCTTTGGCTATGCGGTCACCGGCCATACGCTCCCTCGCCTCTGTGATTTTCGAGAGGACATATTGGCCTGCAATATAGCCCACACCAAGTACTCCAAAACCTATTGCGAAGCCCGTTCGATTCCGCCGAAGCCATCGCCGTGTAACATCTATCATACTTCTCTTTCAAGAACGCAGGCTCTCACCAAGAAGCCGGGCTTTCACAGCTTAGAGCTCTGAGTAGAACGAGATGAAGCTGTCGTAGTCAGCATATGAAAGTGAACAGGATAGCAATGCCGCTGATAGGCTGGGAACGAGAATACAATCACTTCAATGTAGCCCTGCTTCTGAGGCGCTTGGCGCCCAGAGCCGAGGTCATAATTGGTGGGGTCCAAGTGACCTACCGCGATTACCCTCTTCTCTACTGGGTGATAAGCTCCCATGCATATCGTCCGAGCTTGGGAGTAGCATCAGTCATGCATTCGAAGGGCTGACAGCTAGACCTGTGCTATGGAACAACGAAAACCACCACAGTACATACTGGAAGTATTCGCGGACCCCACCTGCATCAAGGACATCGTTCGAGGTGCGCGCAAGCCTCTCATGTAGATGAACCAACGCGCTGACCCAGCTAGGTATACTCCATACAATCTTCTTTCATCGCTACTTTCCTTCCGTCCGACCTTCATATCTCGAAGTCCTTGAATTCACTCTACCTCTGGTCGCAGACCCTGAGCTTGAGACATTGATAGATACGCGCGTTGGGCAGCTGATACGACAATTATCATCTACTTCTTCGCCGAAGAGCAGCGTACGAGGCTCGCTAGTAGTAGAGTTCTTTGAGAAGAAGAGAAGGAAAGCTGGAGGCTTGAACTGGTTCACAGGCGGAGCAAAGGGAGACGAGGAGGTCTGCTGGGAATCGTGGTGCTTGGAGGTCACACTGGCTACACCAAAGACGGAAATTGGTAGGACTCTGACAACGGAGAGCCCGTAGGGTTTCCATGTGTGCTGATGGCTTGCTAGAACGGACGAAAGTCATCAAAGCAGTTGGCTCAACGCTGCAAAAGACGGCGATGAAGATCATTACGATAGTGAATCGGGACAAAGACCATATACCCCCCATAACGACGAGCGAGACAAATCCGTTTCCACATCACATTGAGGTAATCCGTCAACTCCCTTATTCGCACAAGCATTTCTGATTGATCGTAGTTGAATCCACGAGTCGAGGGCTGGGGCAGGAGCATCGGAATCTTCTGACAATGTTAACTGGTCAGAGGCTTATAAGCACAATTAGATATGCTTTCCATATCAGTATCGGCAGCAATCTAAGGTCAGAATAGCATTAGTCGACATGGCACATTGTAATTGCAATCTTCGCTCTTCCTTGATGCTTAATGTGAAATTGTTTCATAAGAGTACAGCAGACTGATACTCATAATAGTGCATGGCAGCCACTGCTAGCTAATACACTACGTCAAACAGAAGAGATAATGATCGTACGCATCATGTATGCTTGGCCTTTTGATGTGATCGCATACCTCCTTCGTATCGGTAAACATTTGCCAGCCAACAAGTGCACTCACGACCCTGTCCATCGCGTGTTTCAATAGAACCCGCTGCTAGGTTGAAAATCTTTCCATGGTTTACTCTACCAAACCTGCTAGGGTCGCCAGAGCTCACTCTGAGAAGACGCTTTACATAGCGTGGGGCTTGGTTGCCTGATCAGCTTGGGATCGGAGATTCGCCGCGGTAGATCCAGTCTGAGAGAAGAAGCGGGAGAAGACTGGCTGGATGAAGGATCGGAAGACCATTTGAGCACCACTGCCATGGAGAAGTCAGTCACGTGCTCGATTCATGAAGTAGTGATAGCAACGTACCCAGTCTGAGGGAGAGCCATCCACAAAACGAGGACGAACTTGAAAGTGTAGTAGAAGGCTTTGGTATGTCAGTGACAACCTCGTGAAGGTTTCCGGAAAATAAACGTACGGAACCAGTAAACGGCGTTTACTGCACTCTCGAAGACCGTCAAGAAGGCATATACCACCCAGTACTACCACTTGTCAATAGCTTTTCTCATCGTGTGCAGCACACAGCAGGTGTCGCTTACGGTCAACCACTATAACGGATTCAGTCAGCTTGGCGTTCTAGGATGGAGAAGAGCCATAGGAGCTTACTTGGGTATCATCAACCTTGCTTGCGCTGAACAACGCTTCGAGAGAGTAATATCCAGGGACGAGGAAGCCGGCAAAGTTCACAAGAAACTCGCCAGCAATGTTGAAGAAGATCAAGAAGAAGTAGATCCCAACAAGGCCAAGGAAAGCGTACACCTTAGGGACGGAGGTCTGCTTCTCAAAGTTGTTGAGCATAGGGTACTTGGACAGCTGTAGTCACTCCATATCAGTAGAGTTCTTGCCATGTTGGTCCGAAGGTAGGAAAGTAGCTATCGTCGGACTTGAGAGCTATCGCAAGCTATTCTGGACGTACCTCCTTATCAATTTGACCGATCTGGTGCTGTGTTCTATCTTGGAACGACATGACTGCAGATCAGGTTCGAAAGATGTATCGGGAATTAAGGATGGCCGAGGACTTATAAGTGGTTGTTCCGTTGCGAATGCGAAGATGATGAGTTGTGCTAAAGCAAGTTTGTTTTTGATGGGACATGTATTTAATTAGGCGTAGAGATGATGTAAAGCTGCGCTAAGACCTTTTCGCACTAGCGCTGGGACTCATCTTCCATCACTAGGACGACCCTACTGTTTACCAAGATTCCCACCAAATATTCGAAGGCACCACCAACCATTTCAGGGCTTTCAGGCCTCCTTGAGCAGGTTAGACCTGAGGAAAGAACTATTCAGAGTTGTTGCTGGCCCTCCTAACACCTACCTCTTCGTGCGCGGTCCGAGACTATATTTCATCCAGCCAGCCACTTCCATAAACAACTCGACGCTCTCGACACCTGCTCGCTTGAAGCTCCTCCGTGTTCTCGCTCATCTGGCGATATTATTCTTGGGACCTCTCACCGGTGGCCTTTAGCTACTGCCACGGTGGGTCCCTCCTACGATACCCTGTACGCCTGTCTGCTTAGTGTGTTTGTTGACCTGGTGATTTGCATGGGTCGCAGGGCTGACTTTTGCTTGACAGAGTCGCAAGTTGAGACCGAGCCTTTCAAGATGGCCAGTGCGTTTGCCAGAGCAAGATCCAGTACGTCTGGCTCTACGACGAGCAGCCGCCCAAGACCGATATCCCGCGCATCGACGACGAGTATCCCCACTGCAAGCGCCCCACCACCGCAGCAGTATCGGCAAGGGTCGGAGTCCGCCTACCTACCACCAAGCCATCCCCAAGCCTTGCAATATACTGCTGAGGAGATGATTACCCGATCCGAGCACCAGTTGACGAACCCCAACCAAGGATATGCAATTGATCCGTTGCTACAGGACCATGCCTCCGGAACGCGAGCAGTGAGCGTAGATCATGTATACGACCAGACTCACGATGGCATGAGGCCTATGTCAAATCACCACTATTCATATGATAGTCAAGGGCCCCCTCAATTTGCTGCTGTAAACTTCCAAGACGATCAGACACAAGACGAGAGCGGGACCGGTGAAATGAGGAAGAAGAAAGGTTCTGCCTCAAGTATTGCCAATGACCAGGAGCTCAGAAGACTGTTCGCGGAAAACAAGCACCGAGACTTAAAGGACGTTGCTTCTGCAGTCCTTGCAAACGAGCGAGGACCCAAATCGGAGAAAACCAAACAGATATTTGCGATGAACTGGTGAGATTAGCGACTACCATAATTGGTAATCTTCGCGGGCTGACTGTTTTGTCAGGCTGAACACTGTCTGCCAAAAAAGCAACAGCGCAGTCCCACGAACTAGGGTTTTCTCTCATTACGCAACCAGATGCGGCACTGAGAGAGTACCTCCTTTAAACCCAGCCAGCTTTGGGAAACTTGTGCGAATAATATTTCCAGGTATCCAGACTCGGAGACTGGGGATGCGTAGAGAATCGAAGTATCACTATGTTGACCTTGCTTTGATAGACGATCAATTAGAAGGTCATGAGGGTGATCAAGGCTTAGGATACGTTGTTGGAACAAGTGAAAACGCAGCAGCGAGAAGGTGAGTTATCAACCGTGACGCGTGTCGTAGCGCCCTTGGTTCATCGCGTGAGTTGCGAAGAGATCGTACATTTTCTGACCCAAGACGGCGTTACAGACCTAGAGCTCAGCTTCCAGCGGATACCGCTGTCTTTCCATCACCCGACATATCTCTCAATCCTGATAATATGCGGCAAGAAGTGCCAAGAATCAACGCTGCAGGGTGTCTGTATCTCAATCCCTCTCTGCCAAACCTCCATCAAGGTCCCTCAAGTCCGAATATGGTCCGTCGACAGCTCAAGTTTCCGAGTGGCCAAGAGCCACCTTACGTTCAGAATGAGCCCATCGAGCTTCCCAATCTCCAAAGCTATTTGCCTGCCGGAACCGATCCCGATTCAGCGAACGCATTGATAGCCTTGTACCGAACTCATTGCATTTCCGTCATCGACTGCTTCCGATTTTGCAAAGAGAAGATGTTCTGGCACCATTTCACTTCATTCCACGGAACATTGACCGTCCCAGTCCAGAAGCTACTTGCTCATCCCGATGTTGCGACCTGGGTCAGAGAGTGTGACTGGCTTATGTATCAAAAGATGATTCGATTCGTCTCGCCACTCGCTCTACAAGTCATGCCACCCAAGGTCATTGATACCTTCCGAAACATATCAGCTAAACTCGGCACTCACCTCAACAATACCTTTTCGAATCATCCTCAGCAAGTCCGTGACGCGAAGCTCGGTCCAGCCACCATTTTTGCGGGACTCATTGACCGTCTGTTGCGTGTCAATGCCACGGCTCACGCGACAGCGAACATTCTCACGAATGATGCTAATCGAGACCAAATGTGGTACGACTGGGTCTGTTGTGTCAAGGCTGTTAGTGTTGTTGAGAGTAGTCTGCCCAATGGAGGATATACGCGCACTCTGCAGATCTTGACGAACGATGTGCGTGAGCTCCTGGGCCCTCTAAGAGCTACATCGTACCAGGGTATGCAACCTATCTATGCAAAGGCCGCTTCTAGCGCTAGTTCTAATTTCTTACAACATGGGCATCCCGAGATAGACGACAGTTCCACGTCTGGCGTGCTCGATCGTTGGACCACTTTCTTGCAAGACCTCGCCTCTCGCTTCCCTGGCGTCGACGCACGTGTCTTGCTGCACTGCGCTGGTGAGGTGAGCTCCGCTGCCTTACGTGACATCACCATGGCCACGGCACCAAGCTTCGGATCTTGGTGGGTCACTAAGGTTTGGGTCGACGAGATGTTACAGTGGCTTGCAGAGAAAGGGGGCTTCTTGGAGAATTCTCCAAGCACCATGGAAATGAGGCCCAAAAAGCGATCTGCAAATGAAGCAGGTTTCAGTATGGACGAGAGGGACGATATTTACGGAAGCTCACGACCGAGGACTGGTTATAGCGATGCCACCGAAGAACAAAGCCGCTACGGCAGCGTTGACATGAGAAACGGATTCCATCACGAACAGAGTCAGGCCAACTCTCAGATGCCTAGGGACGCATACGGCCAGCCTTCACCAAGCCGCAATAGTGGGCCTTCGCATCCGAAAAAAGCACAGACTCCGCCTATGAAACACCAGCTGCCCCCATATCTGGCAAAAGACGCGCAACTGGACCAAAGCCACGATGACAGTGGAATCGGCCTTGATTTTGAGCTTCCACCGCAGCAGACGCCCATACGTCTGCAAGATTATGGAGGCTTTGTGGCGAACAGCATCAACACTGGATCCGACCCTGCAGACGTGGTTGTATGCTGATAAGGAGCGGCTACCTGCCAAAGTGGCCACATGAGAGACGACGAAATACGAGACGAACGAAAGGAGGCGCCGAAGTTAGGACAGTAAGGAAATAAAAGGACAGGACAGGCGCAGGGCACTGCCATTTCACGCATGCAGCGGCCGGCGTGCCCGCATCTATCTGCAATAGGGATATGTCAGCGTTGACTGGAAACGCATTTCTTCATTTTCCTGCCCGCAGCAGCAGCACTTTGGCCTTCATGTATCCCTTGCGTTGGGTCGAGGATTACGTTTTGTTAGGCTCTTTTTATTATAGCTTAGGATACCACAGCGAGGCGCATCTTGTTGAAATGCAGGCGCCAGACTCTATCAAATCAATGGATCTGAATTACTCGTACTGTGTCAGACTTTCTTGATCGGTTAGGGAAATGATTGTAAATTGAAATATTTCATTTCGAGTTGGATACTGATATTTATCAAGTAGGTCATTCCTCGCCAGAGGCACGCTGTGTCCACCAAAAGCGTGTACGCATATATCGGGTATCATGCTTTCCCTAAAATTTTCTTAAATATGTAAGGAAGTGGTCCCCTGAGTCTATCTTCGTGAAGTCTGTGCCGCTTTTCATATCATCAAGAAACGTCAATAAGTTCATGATGCTACAAAGGTTGTCACATCATCTGCGTAGCAGGGAAAAATCGTGGTCCTGCGAAGCCGTGCGCAACGATACTTTGGATATCGATGTTCTGGTCCTTGGCTGGGCTCCAGAGCTTTAAGAGGATGAATCTGCCGGACCTATCCAAGAGATTAGGATACGCTCGCAACGCTATAAGATAAACGTGGACGCCACGAGACTTACACAGGCGGATCAAACTTGACACTAACAACACTCCTCTCCCTCTCAATAAAGAATCTTGCATGCGGCTGCAGAACCTCCTTGCCCTCTTCCTCTGCGTCAGTGGCCTCGATCCTGCTGGGCTCGGCTCTGCGCCTATGCCTTCGGTGGATGCGGCTTGGGGAAATCCCCATATCTCGCGCCCTGCGCATGGCCCGTTCGAGTCCACCCTCACTTTCCGAATCGGTAGAAGAAATGTCGTATGGTGGTGGCATATGGTCTCGGCGGTACAGGTCAGCGAGAGTGGCGGCGCTAGACGGCTCTTCTTCGTCAGATGAGGGAGAGTCACAGGTCGTTGATACCGCGAAGTCGGATGCCTGTGCAAGGGTAGTGGTGGGTGGTGGTGGTTGGGACTGAAAGTCGAGATCGATGGGGAAAGGGTTGCTGCTGCTCCTGATACTCGTCACTTCGTTGTTATATCGAAGGCTGCGGGGTACCAAGTCGGATATTGGAGGTGGGACTACTCGGTTTCCATTCGAGTCTCGTCGGCGCGAAGTCGGACGGTACTCAGTCAAAGTGATCTGTGCGCCCCCTTCATCGAAACCTGCGTTTCGCGTGAGTCCCGACGGGAGGGTTCGCCGTTCTGCTTCTTCGGGGTCTTCAGTTGGTCTGGGGTTCTGCAATTGATATGGAGAAGTGCGAGCAAGAAGGCCATCAGCTTCCATCGAGACAAATATCATGCCCTCTTGGATAGGTGCTGTGAAACCACTTTCCGGAGCTTTAATGACCAGCTTCTTCAAGCAAAAGGTTGTCTCGCCCATGTGTCGCAGGATCAGGTTGCATTTACTGCTATCAGTGCAATATACGCTCTTGTCATTCCTAAGAACATTCTCGCGGCTGTATTCTCTGCCGAGTCGTGCTGCCTCAGCGTGAAGACCTCCGTCACAACTGGCAATCTCCATCTTCAGTGGTCCAGACACTACTTGGCCACGGTAGCCATAGCTAAAGCCGTTCAAATGACCTTTGGAAGGAGCTTCCGGGCCCAACTTGCGCCGCTTCGCCCGTCTCCTGTTCACCTCTGCCTCTCCTGAGTATTCCTGTAAGGTGATGTCTGGGGTACCGAGCCTTGGGATTGGTTGCTCGAGCAGTCCACTGAGATTCGAGCTCGCTTCATTGAGCTGCTCTACTGCTTGCTGCACCGTACGCCCAGAGCCAGAAATAGTAGTCCGGTTTTGCATGCGGTGAAGTGTTCGTGCGCGCACTCTTTCGAGCCGAGACCTCACTGCAGAAGTGGGTGCTTGTATAGGTGCTAATTCACTAGCTGCCCGGGCTTGTGTATTTTGCCGCCGAAGATTGTCCGCCTGTAAGGCTGTGGGTTCCATCCTCCGAGTAGAATTCAAATTGGGGTCACCGATATGGTCTCTCAGCCGCTGGACTTCTTCGAGTCTATGTCGGAGGACGTTTCGTTGGGCCCTGGCTTCTCGCACGATGCTGCTTGCTTCCTCGAGAGACGAAGCTGGGGCCTGTCTCGTAGATGCAGGTGGGTGATCGAAGTTGCCAGACTACTAGATCGTCAGTTGGTGCTTTCCACGGCATGAATGAGTCTCAAGCATGGGCTCGAGAACATGGAGGCAGCGACTTACCATGGTGGACAAAGCGAGGGGCCTTGTCATTGACCTGCTCGTGCAAGAAGGGAAATGACAAGACAGGCAGCATAAAAGCCTCCAAGGCAAGAGCTGGAGGTCAGAATGTTTTACTGTTAGGATGTCCTGTATCTGATCGTTGTGCTCGCCCTCACTGTCGAGTTGCGGGATTGAACGATTAGCAGGCTGATACCTACTGAGCAAAGTACGTGTTTGGCCCGGGCAATACCCGGCCTTGGGTGCGGGCGCTAAGACGTCATGCCATGTTAGCGTGATGATCCCTGCAGCCCTCGCGTCGCTACCCCAATATTGACCAGCACGACCAGCTTGCGTTGAATAGCTTCACTTCTTTCGATTTGAGATCTTCCTTCCTCCCCTCTCATCGACCTTTAATCAATTTGAACCCGAAGTTCATATCGGACGCTCCCAATCCGCCAATATCTCAGCTTCCTGTCACCAACGGAACCGCATCAAGGACTAATGGAAATACAAATGTATCGGCTCAGAATTTAGTTCAGGCACCGCTTCAAGATCAATTTCAACCTCAATTTGACGCTCAGATGCAACCTCAAGGAATCAGCGCAGGTAAAAAGACCTCCTCTCAAGCCTTTCCAGTTGATCATTGATTAATCCTGTACTTAGATGAGATTGCCTTGTATGATAGGCAAATACGTCTATGGGGCGTCAAAGCTCAAGAGAGGTATGCCCAACACTCAGCCTTTTCCACTGGATCATGGGCTAATGTTTTCAAGACTGCGAACGGCAAACGTCCTCCTAATCACTATCAAGGCTTTATCAAATGAGATTGTCAAGAACCTCGTCCTCGCAGGCATTGGCTCACTTACAGTGCTGGACAGCTCTACCGTCGTTGACGATGATCTTGGAGCACAATTCTTGATTTCTGAGCAAGATTTGGGCAAGAATGTACACGACTCTGATTTTCGAAACATTTAACATGTTACGCACTAACAGGTTACAGCGTGCAGAAGCAACAGCGCCCCAAATCCGAAAGCTCAACCCCAGAGTATTGGTACAGATCGATACAGAGGATGTCCGACTCAAGTCGCCTGACTTTTACGCCCCTTACGACATGATTATTGCCACCGATCTTGACTTGCCAACCTTATCCACCATCAACGCCTCATGTCGATTGTGCAGCAGACCATTCTACGCCGCAGAAACCCATGGCTTCTACGGCTATATCTTCGCAGACCTGATCAGTCACGACTATGTAATAGAGCGCGAAAAGTCCAATCGCCCCACAGCACTCACAACGGAGACAATTACCAGATCCATCGTGGCCACCAGCACCAAGAAGGAGAATGGCAAAGTCGTCGAGATGGTGACGAAGCGAGAAATCTATTCACCCATCATCCTCGCTAATACCTCTCCACTACCAATTGAGCAGCTCAGCTCCCGGAGACGTAAGGTGCAGGTTTCTCCTCTACTGACCTGTCTGCGAGCCCTGTGGGAGTTCCAGAGCATTTCTGGCGCATTACCCTCGCACTCACATGCAGATCTTGCGCTCTTCACCAGCTTGGCTACAGAAAAGCACAAGGAACTGCAGCTACCAACAGAGACTCTCAAGAGCGAATTTCTTCGAAGTTTTCTCCAGAATATCGGAAGCGAGATCGCGCCAGTGACAGCCTTTCTCGGCGGCCAGCTTGCCCAGGACGTCATCAATGTCCTAGGTCAGAGAGAACAACCGATCCAGAACTTCTTGCTATTCGATGGCGAGGAATCAAAAGGACCCGTGTACGCTCTGCACCCAATTTTCCCACCGCTAGAGAGCGACGTGTTTGATCCTCTGATGACTGCTCCAGTTGCTGGGCAAGTTCTCGTATAGAGCAGCACTTGATCGTGATTATCGAACGCAATCACAATGGCATTCCTGGCCCTCCTTGGACATCATTTTTACCTTGAAGCCAGTAAAAAGGGGTACACTGGCACTGGTTAGGACTAGCATTTCTACCTGAAGCGCAGAATTTCGCTGTGTTTTCTAGTCTGAAATCACGGGAGAATTCATCCAGCAGCTGTTACCAACGTTCGCATGTTGGCAAAGCTGTTGGAGATGGTGAACTTTCGCCAACAGCTCATCCGGTTATGGCGCCCTGCTAAGCCCTGCAAAAGATGAAATTCGAGCTCAAACAGGATGTTTTCCTGCAGGCCTCGACTTATGCATTCCATTTCGCAGCTAGATGGCTTGGCTAAGTTAGATAATCGGATTCCATATCCTCCTGGTCAGCAGAAAATGGAATGGCTTGCCTGAGGTAGCCATTGGCACGAAGAAATAGACACCTATTAAAACCATGCAATTTCACGGTAAATTCTTCTGACGTGTCAATGCTACGATTTAGAAGTTGTGCTTTTCATGTCTATGAACGCGAAGGTCTAAACAGCAAGCCCGGCCGTAGCCATATTGATGCGCTCAGTAGCACGCTCCACATCTCATTTCCTGCACACATGTTCGCTTTTTCGTACAATCATCTATACATCTCTGACCTTGAATCTTCGACAGGGTATCACCACGGCATCCCCTACTTGAAGACCTTGCCATCAGCCCACTCGTAAGTCTTTCCCTTAACCTCAATGGGCTTGTCCCAACTCCACTGGTCGTTGACAAACTCCTTGTCTTCGGATTTGCTGGGGTCGAGCTTAGTGAACTCGTAGCTCTCGAAGTCTGGGGCGACGTCGAAAGCAGGCTTTTCCTCCTGGCCGCGGACAACAAAGGCGCCTTGCACGATGGAGTCGTTCTTGACGCCGTAGACTGAAGCGCAGCCGAAAATGTATTTGCGGGAGGCTTCGAGACGGGTGAAGAAACCACCTGTTCAGAATTAGTATTGGGTTCACGATGAAAAAAGTAGGGAACGGCGTACCGATGAGATTTGCAGTCATGAAGGTCTGGGTAAGCTCATCATTGTACTTGTAATCGCACTTCCAGAGGGAGTACTCTTCAGCGTTGAAGTTCTCCCAAAACCATGGCAGTGCTACCTCGCGAGTCTCCTCGTTCGAGTACTTGCGCTTCATGTCGTCAAGGACGAATGCAGGTTTAGGCAGAGCTTCCAAAGGGTGTTTAGGCTTAGGAGCAGGCTTGTCCTCCTCTTCTTCCTCATCATCCACCTCCTGTGCCTTAGGCTTAGGTTCCTGCTTCTTCGCCTGCTCCTTCTTGGGCTTCTCCTGCTTGTCGCTCTTGGGAGCCACGTTCTTGATAGCCTCTTCAATGAATTCGAGCTTGCCAACAACGGCGGAGTAGATGGGCTGGTTGTAGACTGTCGAGTACCAACGGGTGACGTTGGGGTGCTCCTCGCGCCATTGCTTCTCGAAGAAGAATTGGAATCCACGCGAGAGGATGCCAGCTGCGAAGAGATCGGCAAGGGTGATGCGGTCGCCAACGAGGAAAGTGTGGACGAGGAGGTGCTCCTCGAGCACATTTACAGCCTTGAGAGCTTTCTTGCTAGCATCGTCGACGTTCTTCTTGTTGTATGGGTCACGGCCAGTGAGGGGACGGAACCAAGACCCGATGGGAGGGAGGACCTCTTGATTGGCAAAGGACATCCATCGGACTATAGATGCGTAATCTTGCTTGGTCTTGCCGAGAAGGCTCGTCTTCTCATTCTGCGAGGTGACTATGTAGTGTTAGCTTCTGCTTCGAGTCACAGGTGTTGAAGCTCGAATGTGGCAGAAGCAATGGTTCAGAGTGTGAATAAATCCTCAACAGTAGTCTTCAGACAGGGATAACTGTAAATGATAATGTTTCTCATCATATATGGGCGCGTATGGCCTGGCGTGCGTAAGAGGGGAGCGGCGTACTGTAGATGGCAATGGAGATACACTCTGTCAATTCGTAGCCGTCTGCACCAACAAAGGAAGGCACGAGCCCCAGCTTATTGATCTTCAGATACTCGGTATCAAGAGGCCCTTTTGTGCTGTCTGTGTCAACAATCTCGAGGTCGAGCTTGTTGGCCTTGGCTACAGCTTGAATGGCTATGGAGCGTGGGTTGCCCTGCAAGAGACGAGGTCAGTGTGCTAGGCGAGCAACGTTAGTACGTTTAGAAGACCTACTTCGCGTGTGTATAGCTTTCCAAATGCCATATTCGCGGTCTCAACTGTGTTTCGAGAGGTGTCTGTTATTGACTCAAAAAAATCTTGAACCAGAAATTTGTGTGCTGGTGGTTTTCACATGCTGCGCTAGCGGATGGCACGTTTTTCCGCTCCGCCCAAAGTCTTGGCGCCCAAATATATCGACGATCTAATCCTGGCGACTCGCCGAGAACATCAAAATCGTTGTTGTTTCAGCCTCAGCATGTCGTTGAAGCTCCCATGGAGACTGTCATCTCGGCTGGCCAGCCAATGCCCCCAATGCCACAGCACAAGACCATTGACATCCCAGAAGCGGCCGTTCTCCTCCAGCAGATCCTCCCAAGCCATCGCCGCACCCCCAGTGGACCTGAAAAATCTCCCTCCACCTAACTCTCACAACGCCCGTGTCGTACCCGCCTCACCTTCCTACTTTACTGGCCGCCCCGACTCCACAGACAACTACATCAACCTCCTCGCCCTCCTCCGCAAATACCAGACCCTCCCTACCGTCCCTCCACGCCAAGCACCGCGCGTAGCATGGCGAACCGTAACCCAGTACCGCCTTCTCTGCGGCGAGCCTGTCCGAGCAGCAAAATACCACAAAATTGTTGAAGTGCTCCAGCGCCTCAATCGTATTCATTCCTCCATCATGCCCGCGTCCCTAAAAGATGCAATGGACGTTTACAAACGAGACGTCGACCCGTACGCCGTCACTAGGCAGCCCTCTATCATCGATGAAGATGGGCGCGCATATGGTATCGGGAGGAGGAAGTCGAGTTCCGCGAAGGTGTATCTTGTGCTGGGGGAGGGAGAGGTATTGGTGAATGGGAAGAGTATCAATAGTGCGTTTGGGAGGATTCATGATCGGGAGAGTGCGCTGTGGGCGCTTAAAGCTACGGGGAGGATGGATAAGTATAACGTTTGGGCGCTGGTGAGTGGGGGTGGGAGTACGGGGCAGGCGGAGGCGATCACGCTGGGGGCGGCGAAGGCGTTGATGGTTTTTGAGCCGGCGCTGAAACCGGCGTTGAGGAGAGGTGAGTTTGATGTATCGATGCTGCTTGGTGAGATGCTAATGAATGTGCTTTGTAGCTGGCTGTGTCACAAGAGATCCGAGACGAGTGGAGAGGAAGAAGCCTGGTCATGTGAAGGCGAGGAAGATGCCTGCATGGGTCAAGAGATAAATATGTATTCCCGTCGTGACAGATTATATTCTCACTAAGTGTCTATGGTGGTTTCCGTCGCTACGATTTTTCAAAATTCTTTTTCTCCCCCTCCTGCTTGAGCAGAACCAGATGCATCCCCAACTCAGTTCCAGGCTGAGGCGATCGAAAGCTATATCCTCTGATCCATGTTTAGCAAGTTTAAAGGCTCGATATGGCATTCTCCATGCACTTACTGTGCTCATCTTGCAAAGTGTTTCTCCATGTTTTCGAGCTGCTGGTAGAAATCTCTCCTCATAATTTCTGAAGACTGTTGCTCTCCGCCCTTTTAACTAGCCGCTTCTCCAAACGCAAGTCTCCGTTACTACCATCGTTCACCCATATTTGAGTCAGCTCGAGCACCAGACCCCAGGAGTGGAGCGGATCATTAGTCGCATACTCTTCTCTTCAAGCTCTTTGAAGCTAGCTTATAGCTCCACCAGAATTTTCTGTATCATGCCTGCCGGCTTTGGTGAAAGCATTGCAGATCCGCCGGTATCCTTTTCTCGCGATCTTGAACTTCAAAGTGCTTTCAGAAGAGAGTACACCCATAGCTTCCTCAAGTGTAGTCTTTGAGACTCGTAGAATGGCAAGATCGGCCTTGGTGGTGATAGGTGTAATTGCACTATCTGAAGCAGGTAATCGGTAGGTGCTGCTGAGAAGTAGGCGGTAGGCTTTTTGACGTCGCCCTTATCGACAATATCTCACTCTCTCTTGTGGCTCCCACACTTCAAGCTAAGAGTTTCGACCTTGCCCAATTGTAAGCCGCTCTCGGCAAGCTTCTCGAGGTAGTCTCGCAAGTTCCAAAGAACGTTCTGTTCACCATTTGTATTTGAAGCGCGACAGAACATCTGCGTCACTGGTCTCGACATATGCTCATCTGGCTGTATAATTGACGCATCGCTTTCGAGGGTGAAGTCGACGATCTCGGTATAACGACGATAGAAGAGAGAGCCGGTATCGTAACTGGCTCCTTTTATCCCTTGGCCCATGGACTTTTCCAAATCACGCCCATACCACGACATCCGCGGATCGAAAGTCAACCATGCCTCACACTCAGGATGGAAGATTTGTGGCGGACTTTCCACCACCACTAGATTAAATGTGTCATTGTCCTGACTCTCCATCAGGCCTCTGAGAGCGATTGCAATATTCGACCGAGAATAGAAGTAGGTCTGCGATGTTTATCTTGGTGGTTTGGCACGCAGAGTGTATTGCTATTCTTGATGGCAGAATTTGATGATGAAAAGAAGTACATCCCAAGATCGAGAAGATTGTGTCAACAGATGTATGCTCGTAGCCTCGAAATGCACGGCGTCCGGTCCATATAAGTATTGCGCACGTTCCAGCATTTTACCTCCAGGTGGGGTCAGATTGCAAGACGAGACTCATCGTATGAGTCAGTATTGTCTGTAGCTTGGAGTGTTGGTGAGTGATACTGTTCTCGAAAGCGTCTGATCAGCTAGCTCAGCCACGCAGCTGCGTAAGATTGGACTTCTTGGATTGATTGTCCGAGGAATGGTTCGTGTCCTTCACCTGGCCACATACCGTACAGATGCAGTATTTGAGGGCGCGCCGACGGGAAAGGGAAGCCTCAATGCTGATATGTACCCAGATCGCTCGAGCTTTGTTGGTGGGGGCGTTGAGGCTGGCTGTCGTAGCAAAGACATTAGAGCTCTTGTTGACGAGCTTTACCGCGAGATGTAAGGAGGTGGGGACCTTGCGTATGACTTCGAGGACCATTTTCATGGGAAGGGAGGTAGGTGATGGGGAAGGGGATGCTGTCGGTGACTATGGTCGAGTTGAGGTTGGTAACGCCTCTCAAGTCATGTTCGACGCTTGCGAGATACTTTGGCTTAAGACCATGGATCCTGGTTGACGATGGACGTCATGGTAGTGTGGTGATTAATGGTCGATAGGGTGTTATAGTGGTGTAGTCAGGAAATTTCATCAGAAGAGTTAATGCTGGTAATCTCGGTCAGTGAAAGTCCAGGCAGAGTATGATCCACCTTTTGACCGCTGCGTCTATATCGGTGATAGAGTAAAGAGACAGAGTGCGGTGAATATTGAATGCGTACAGAAATAACAGAGCAAGCAGGACTAGTAGAGCACGCAGAGTGTACCTCGGGTAGTGTGTTGTGGTGAGAAAATACAGGAAAGACTTGATGGAGAGAGGCATTTATGCGACCATTCTCTGGGTCCGGATACTTGCCGGAGACTGATAATTTTCAATGTTTAGGGAGCCAGAAGGGAAGTAAGCTCCGGTGGTCTTGAGAGGGACTTTTACCACTTAAGTGACCTTCTTTACTTGGAGATCCGGTTAGTTTGTGGAGTAGCAGAATGTTCAATTCTCCAGCCCTCTTACGGTAAATAACTTACCTCTGGGTTGGTCCCTTTTGTCCAGCGTGTATCTCCATCAATCCTACGCATATTTGTATCTATATTTATTAGTAGTGGTGACTCCAAGCAGCGTTCAGGCTTTAGTGCACAAATTAAGTCAATGGAGCTGCCAGCCTGGACATTCTCCAAGTGAGGGAGATTTATCTGAGCAAGTGCTTTTCAGATGTTGCAATGTAAGGTAAGTAAGTGATGTGATGTAATCCACCCAGAGTACATCTTCACAATGAACGATATAGATAGTGGGTCTTGAATTGCTGAAAAAGTATTATTTGTAGTGAACTTCACGTTCCGATCAAGCCATGATTCGATGAAAAGGAGGAATGAAGTAAACGTTGTTAGAGTAGACAAGTGTTATGTGTGCAGTTTCTGTGCGTCCTTACCCGCCATATGCCCAATGCACCGCTTTCTTGAAGACAAACACGTTGCTGGTTGGTGGCTAGATTCAAGACTAGGAGTGTTGCGCAGGTTTGTATCTGTAGCCTTGCGCTAAGAGCCTGACGTGCAGTGGTCTAGATAAGCCGAAGCGCCGAAGAATCCACCGCATCACGCAGAAATTCATACCGCGTCCAGACTTGCAGCAACTTTCGACTGGCCCCTAGGAGCGTGGTCTCTTGATTCTGATGGTATTGAGACAACAGGCATAGCACGTCAGGAGACGGATCCAAGTCCTTTCCAGGCCCCCTTGCGCGCACGAGGTTTTGACGAGCATTTTCAAGATGTTTACCCCCATTTGGACAATGTATCAGTCACGAAGCCACCAGGTGGCCCGGGAAGCCATATTCTGCGACAAGATCGCACACCTCTGTGCCACAACATATTCAAAGGGTTCTGGCCCTTAGCCTCCTCGCCCAGCTGCTACTTTGGACGCCCAAAAGAGAAGAAATGCTTTTGGTGGCTGAGTGAAAACATAGATCAACAAGAACGGAAAAAGACTATCGACCAAGCGAATGGCAAAGACAAGGCACTCTGGTGCGAGGTGGGCAAGGCGAGCTCAACGTGATGGTGGCAAGGAGATGAGCAGGAGAGTGAGAGCTGGCAACGGTGATTGCGAAAGAGGAGGAAGTTGAAGCAAATTTCGCAGTCAGAGCTGTGATTTTTCCAGTCCTCCGCAATCGGATGTTGCGGGCCCTCAAAAGCACCGCATAGGCCAAGCTGGAGTTGCGATAGCTGTGAGACGATCGATTCTTGGTGGACGGCGGCACTGGATTACATGCGCTCATGCCACGAAAATAGCGCCGTTCATATAGTCTAGGTTTGCGGAGAATCAGGACACCCTGCGCGCCAGCGTGATTGCATTCCTGAGTTTCGACATTTGATAATGTCCCAAAGGTGCCAAACGAGCTGAATTCCTCCTCCGGCTTACTAAAGTTTGACGCTCTGAAAACATACAATCGATTTTCAAAGCCTCGCGACTTTTGGCAGCAGGAGCATGAGAAGTGTGCTTGCATTGGTATGTTGGTAGAGAAGTGCCGTTAATGACCGGGTTCCCAATATACCTCGCACTGAGTTGGGATTTAGCGATGACCGCAGCTGAAAGCCTCACAATTGAATTGGTGAAAATTTCACATTTATGGCAGTATTTGCGGCGTACCAAGCCGTTTCGACACCCTGACAGCGGGCAACAACTCCATACGGAATGCCCGAAACCGTTGTTGGGAAATCCTTCAATCTCGATTATTGTTCCTGTTAAGCTGGTCACTAACTCCGAAAATGAGAGCTGTCAAGATTGTATGGTTATCGCATTGTCGAAATGATGTGTCAGTCTTAACATCTGTAATATGATTGTTCGCCTAAGGGACGTTCTGGGCCACTGACTTCCTAATGACTTTGTGACTGCGCCAGGGGGCGGAGGTACCTGCAGTAGTACTGTTTCGAGCGACGGATCCTCACGAGGCCTTTACTCACTGCGTCAGCGCATTGATAGATTCAATCATAGAGGTTGAATTGAGCGAAAAGCTGGGAATAATTAGCTGACGCGCTGATTGGCTGCCCTTTTCGATCTTTTGGCCCAACTTAGTGGAAGTTGAGGCTTGAACGCACCAAAGTGGCGAGGGCGGTGGTGATCGACAATGATCTTCTCCAAGTCGCCCTCGGTATTCAATCACCAAATTATGGATTGCCGAGGAGAAGCTGCTCAGCGCTATAAATAAAAAGTGATGTTGATCTTAGGTCCTGCCTTCCGACTTCCATGACTTCGACATGGGAGCTCAAGAATGATGCCCAACGGAACAACCACCCACGGTGCCTCACCCTACTCGTATTGCTGGTAGAGTGATTCAAGAGCGTCGTCACGATCGCTGATCATGCCGTGAGGTGGGGAGATCGGGTGGCGAATTAGCAAGACCAAGAAAATGGTCCGCTAAAGAGTTTTAGGTCTTGAAATAGTAGGCCCGCCCTGAAGGGAGCTAAGCATCAAACAGAAAACCAATGGGAGATGACACTCAAGCCTTCTCTTTTGCTTCGAGAAGAAGACTCTTTGTGATGAGCGCTAGAAGAAAGTTCGAGCCCCCCCTCCCACTTGGCGAATACTTCCTGTTCCTGTTCCTCAACCTCAATCTCCTCAAGTCATGGCCTGCCTAGCATGGACCTTTAAATCAACACCTACTCAAAACCTCCTACTGGCTTTGTCATCGAATGAAGACTTTCTCCTATCGTCCAAGCTCACTGTTCGGAGTCTGGACATCGCTCGGACGTTTGGAGAATTGTGTCAGTGTAAGACATCAATCCTGCGCGGTTGTGACTCCTCTCAATACGCAGCGCTTCTCCTCACCGCGTCTCTACCGACATTTGACAGGCGCGATTGTGGACAGACTTTGGTTCATACAGTAGCCTCGGTCTAGCATCTGTTACAGACCTTTCCTAAGCCTCTCATAAGCCGAAACTCATAGATCAGATTCCAGCTAAAAAAGGTCGCGGAAGCCAATTGCGCAGGCTTTCGCTAGGTACTTTATAATCATACGCCGCCCAATTGGAAGCCTTATGACCGGCTTGCTGTCTCTCTCTCTGAATCTCAGCTCCAGCAGCATTCGAGCAGCTTTTCAAAATGGCAGGCCGGCTCACATCTACTGCTTGATAAAACTCTCGCGATTGTGATCGCTCCTACAGAGTCGTGTTGGTGCCTGACGACCGCTGATCCTTCGCCCCAACTTTTATGCTCTCAGGCACAATCGTTGCAGCTGCATGAGGCAAAGGCAGGCCGCCTCACTGCATCATCCTAGTGCACGTCATAAATACTGCATCTCTCAAGGGTCTAATCAGGCTATTTCGAACGACCAGAAGGATTTTGTGCCTTGATCAGATCGCCGGCCCGAACCACACCAACTGCTATCATCCTTCGGATTCTTTTACATTTCTCCGTAATCTGTTCAATTCCTTTTTTAGAACACTGCGACGACCTGTTCATTCATTCATTGCGAGGGGTACCCTTGCGTTGGGTCGATCATTCCTATTGAGAAAGCACACATTCATTCACTTTTCACCACCTTTTACGTGAGCCTATGAATTTCTGGGAGATTCACACTGGCCCTGTCGCCCTGTCGAGTCATTGGTAAGACCCTCAAATATACGTCATTCCTCTCTGAGGCTTTTCAGTGTCTCTGACTGTTGGTCTAGCTGTCAGACTCTCTGCACACGAGCCCCACCGCTGGCAGCCGACTTCTCAGTAGATCGTATTGGACGCGCACCTAAAGGCACATCGACTGCTCTCGGACACCTGAAGCGCCGTCGACAATCTGGCAGTGTACCTGACACCACCTGCTTCACCTGCAGGGCACCAAGCGAAGGCCCTCGATCCACCGTCGGCCCTCAAATTTGGCCTGACGAGTGGGATGGAAGGTGACGAACAACGGAGAAGGGAATATGAGCAGCCGAACTACCCTCGAGGCTACCCCGCTAATTATGCAGCGCAAAACACCAATGTACCAAATCCTCAGCAGCTTCGAGGAGGGGTGCCCGGTGATGGGTCAGAACGGTTTCGACAGACGCAACTTTTAGCAACACGACCTCCCGCATCCGCGCCCTTGAATGTAGGCGCAGGAGGTCCTCAGGATATGGGAAGCTATGGCTATGGGGCTGGCCAAGTGTACGCGAGTCCACAAATGCATGGGAATCAATTCTCGTACCCGCCAGATTACCTGCAAGAGCCTCAACGGCAGCGTTTTCCCCCCCAGTACCAGTCTCCGACCATGTACAGCAACCCACAACAGCCCCAACCGCAGCTCTCGTACGAACCTATCGGCAGCTATCAACCGCCGGCGTCTCGACATACTGCGGCGGTAGATGTTTTGTCAAATCAATTTGGAGTGCCACAGCAATACTACAATACAGCTGAAACCACGACTGCACCGGGACCGCCAGCGATTAGTCAAGGTTACGCAGCAGCAGCGTATCCACAGGTGCAATACAGTCCCGCAAACACTGTTGGCCCCACAAACACTCTCCTAACTCCTGCTCTGGCACCCGCATATCCTCCATTGGCACCAGACTTTATTCAAGCTGCCGAGGCCGAGGAATTGGAACGACAAGAGCATGACATGAATTCTTACAGAGACCAATTGGCCAACTACCAGCGAGCTATATGCGAAACAAATGATAACACCTCGCGGGGAAAACTCGTTGAGGCTGGATCATCGTTGCGCGAACTATCCAATTGGTTGCTACGGAAAGCTCCTGATCTTGGTAGGTTTGGAAAGATGTGACAAGGCATTTCCGTTGGCTAATCCTGCTTAGGACTCACAAGGGACACAAAGAATCAACCTGCTCTCTACAGACAGCGACTTCAACTCTGGGACAATTTCAACATTTGCTGGTTAGCTTTTCTCCAGCGCCAGAAAGACGATACACAGCAGAGGAATAGTTCAGAACAGCCTCCAGTCGCAGGGCAAAGCATCCTGCCTTTGGAAGACCTTGAGAAGATGGCCGAGGACCTAGTAGAACAATGTGATGAGCTAGAGAAGGCCGGGCTTGTTGACTATCAGATGGGTGTCGCTGAACAAGAGATCATCTCCCGTAAGCTAAGATCAAGCATAGTTGAAAACTAGCATCCACTTCAATCGCTAATTCGATGCAGTCCTTTATGAATGCGTCGATCTGCTCAAGGCCTCTGGAAGCGACGAGAAAGGGGACACCGCAGAGAATCCTGGAGCACCAACAGGTTAACCGGCACCAGGGGCTGGCGCTCGATGAGCATCTTTTCTACCCATCGACGAACACTTTCGAAGTTCCCCTACAGCCTCAAGAAAATCCACCATGGAACGCAACTGTGACTGACCTGGAATCAAAATTCACCCCATTCTGTGTACACAGGGCATCTCCAAATCTGTGTACATCTACACAACCACATACGCATAAAACACCATGCACAACATCAGCACTTGCGAACGATACATTACTAAGTACATATCACAACTCACACTGGTCTATTTGTATTACGACACCACATCATGGATGCATTATTACGGAATAGAACTACACTGCCTTCACAGGCCGGAATCACTGGCGTTAATCCCATTTGTCCATATACCCAGGGCGGCAACTTGGCGAATTTTGATCTTGTATGCATTTGCTATGTACCTCCTGTACTATTTTTACATATCTGTACGACATCGGTGGGGCGAACATAGCGGAAAGAGCTGGCTCAGCGCTATGGGCCAAGCAGGGCTTCTAGGCACTGCTTCACGGCTTTTGCACGGAGGGGGAAGGAACAGAAAGCAGTGGTAGAATCATGGCAGTGGCAACAGGTTGCACATGCCGGGGCATTCACAGACTCTCGACCAAGGCCTCGAGATGTAGCAATGTAGCACCAAATATTCAGGTATCCAACTGCACGCTTCACTTCACTGATGAGAAACCCCTGAGGGGTCCAGGTCCCTGCCCAACCAAAATCATCGCCCAGATATGCAATTCATTCATAATTCCGTAGGGCGACTCAACCGTCAACAGCCGTCGTAGTTCAGCTTCACCCCAAAAACGACAATGATCGACGCTGCAGCCTTGCCCATGAAGGATCGACAATGCATATCCTAACGCAGACTTACGCGAGTGGCATCTGGCGACATGAGGCGTAAGGCTGGCTGGCCACCCACCCGTGCATATTTACTGAGACATGGGAACTCGTGTATCACTACTCGTGATCTCATAACTTGGTCTCAGGACTTTGTGCAAGGCCCATCCATGCATTAGTTTCACAACGAGACAATGTGAATGATGTAGAACCTTGGCGTTGCAGGTGCCGGTATGGACGTAAGAAAGGGGCGCAGAGATGGGTGCAGCTGGTGGGATGATGCGTGTGAAACTGATGGAGATTTTCCCATCTCGATTCACATGTGGAAGGATTGTCATTGAACAGTGCAAATGTCATAGAGCGTTGCTTGGTATTTCAATTCGTGACTGCTAGGATATCCTTGAGCCTGCATGACTGCCCCCAAGGGCTGCTGCAATCCAGTTTCTAGATGCTAAGTCCGTGACTGTCTCGAAGATGGGCAAGGTTCATGTCTCATCATGACAAGGTCTCCACCCTAAACATGTGCAAGGACATTCCTTCTCGCGTCAAGGCTAGCATCATAATGATCTATCGGTTCATTGCTTTGGGGTATCGACTAGAATTGATCTGTGGCAACAGTCAGTATTGCGGCCCGAATCTTACGACATAAGGCTTTCAAAGAAACGGGAGTCCCACCTAAAGTCATGCTCATAGAAACGTCGGTGTTCTCCACCATCTTCGTAAACTCTTCAAAGCTGATCTTACCATCTCGATCCGTATCTGCCTCCATAATGGTCTTGTCAACGATCTATTGTCACACATTATGTCGTCAGCCAGTGTCCCTAAAAATCCTAATTCAAACGCAGTCTTCAGCCACATCTCTTGTTCACCTTCCCTTCCTAAACCCAAATCGCTCCGGCTTCTGCACTTGATGAGAAAGCCGTACCTGCTGCAACTGCATGTCCTTCAGGTTGCTCCCCACCATCATCTTCAGCACGATGAACAATTCTCCATTGCTTATGTAGCCGTCGCGATCGATATCGTAGACCTTGAAGGCGAATCGTAGCTTCTCTTCCTTGTTGCCCTTTGAGCTGAAAGCGCTGAGCCCAGAGACGAACTCTTGAAAGTCGACATCACCACCGCCGTCTTCGTCAAATATGGCAATCATGCTATGGCAGTTGATTAGTCTAGGATTTTTTGGTATTGTGCCGAGTTTGACTGGGGTGTAGAAAAGGGAGGTTGTACCGAGTTGCGAGTGGATTGGAAGAAACTTGAGGTAGAGAAAGGAATTCGTCGCGTTCTATCGTTCCTGAGTTGTCCTGTCAACGGTATCAGCATTCGAGACACCATGTTTGTGCCCCCAAGCCTTTCCACACCTTATCCAGCTTCATGAACCTCCTATACGTAGCCTCGCGTCAGCATTGCCATTTGGTGGATGAAGAAGCTTGGGGGGAATAGGATTGAGGAGTCGCTTTCGAATTATAGAGTCGCGAAAGACGTCCTGCGACTCGACCGTGTGGGCAAGGCATGACTGCGAAAGGACGTACTTTCTGAGCCTGTCCACCTCATCACGATCGACTAGTGAGATGTTTTTATCAGCGCCAGAGCTTGCCTGCAAAAATTCCGTAATAGCCTTACAGTTTGAACCTTGAATAATAGAATCTAACAGCTGGCTACTCGAGGGTGCATTCCTTCTCCGTGCATCGTACAGGGCAGCCTGGTTTGCGTCGGCCATGGTCGCGATTGTGCTGTCTGAATGAAGGGTATGGGTCGTTTGATCTTCGCGCATTACGTTGCTGGATCTTCAGAGAAGTGTGAGTTTTCTCTGTTGTTGGAGAAGTGAATAATTTGATAAGGGGTGAGAGCTTCAACTTCAATGCTCAGGCAGAATCAGCGAGGGGCAAGAATCTAAACAGGTCAAGCGTGTGGCGCTAACTTAAAGTTAGTCGTCATTTCACCGCCCTCTCCCCCCTGGAGCGGAATCCGTCAGTAATAACACTCATTTTCTTAGGGTGCATTTCAACTCGGGGTATCGCAAAACACCAAGTGCTATCCATCACCACCAAAACGCGACACAAAATTCCATCAAATACACCATGTCATACGAGAGATCATGCTCTTGATTTTAATTGTACATCATGAATTTTCGACAAATTTGCTACGACCCTGTGCCGATTAAAAAAGTTCGCTATGACCAGATCAACTGCTGCTCTTGCCGGCGGCAGCAGAATTAGGGCTCGAAAGTACTACCTCCCAAACCCGCAACATACTTCATCACGTAATTCTTTAATGAATTTTGCACCGAAGATTCATCCCAAACGAAGCATGCTGACTTTGGCATGTTAGATTGAATACAAGAAACGCTCTGGTGATCATTCGTGAAGAGGACCTTGACGCCATCAACGATGAGATCCAAGCCAACCTACCGCCCGTTGATAATGGTGTCGAAAAAGGCGAAGCATCGGTAAGTCCTTATCCTCTCACATCCGTGTCGTGATATTTTGATTTGCCTTGTTATCTTGTGGTGCCCCTAAATTTTCCGCTTGTTGCGCATTTGAAAATCACCTGAACAACACAAACAGGAACACCATCTCCAAGCTGCTTTGAGTGCCTCTCAAGCTGCTGCAATTGGCGGTAAAGTCTCTCAGATATACATCCCGACCCCGGATGCAGTTCAGAGCTCGATCGAATATGAGAAGCTTTATCCTCTCACGTACTCGCAGCCATCGAGTAACATCCGCTTTTCTTCCACGGTAGAGGACTGCGCTGGTTGTCCATATGATATGGATGAGGAGGATGATGGTTTTTTGAAGTCCATGAACAAGAAGAGAAATGCTTCGACGCAATGTTCCGAAGATCAGTTCGAAGAGGTGATGAATTGCTTCGAGGAAACAGCTCAAAAACAGCAACCATTCGCTGCAGTAGACAACCCTCCTGTGCTTTCATATGACGAGATAGATTTGTCGATGGATGACTATCTTGACGAAAATGTGAGGGTGTTCACCAAAGAAATTTATGAGCATTGGAAAACCCGAAGACTGGAGGCAGGCAACAAGTCATTGACAATAGGCCTCAAGGTACGCCATCCCGAGAACAAGTACTAACACCTTGCTGACTTCGTCGAGTTCGAGGGCGGCTTAGATACCGATGATGCCGATCCTTACGTCTGTTTTCGAAGGCGAGAAGTTCGCCAAATTCGGAAAACGCGTGGTAGGGATGCTCATAGCGCTGAGAAGCTCAAGAAACTCAGAAAAGAGCTCGAAGATGCTCGAATTCTCGTAGCCATGATCAGAGACAGAGAAATCGGCAAACGAGATCAAACCGCAACCGATAGGTTGCTGTTTGAGCAGCGAGCCAACCTGAGGCAGGTCAAACAGAACCTTCCCGACCAGTACAAGGAAGGAGACGAGGATCTCCTCATACAACAAAAACCAAAGAAGAAGTCTGTGGACATCAATCAGCGGCTTCCCAATGTTCAGCAATTGCAACGGAGGCCAGATGGCAGAGTAGCAGAGACAGATCTGATTCTGCTATCCGACCTCCACGCGGATCAGGAGAGACTTTTCACCGAGCAGATCAACCTGAAGATCTCTCAGCACCAGCAATGGAACGAGGGTTGGGCCGACTTGACCAAGGCGCCATTAACACCACCACTAGAATCAGGCACTCGATCGGCTTTTCGTACCGCAACAACGGAATACTTACCTACGCCTCCTGCCTCAATCTCTTCGGAGCATTCTGGCGACGTTGCGACTGACATCGGAGCATTGAATCTGAACAAGGCCGAGACAGTAGCTGTTCGCTATGCTTCGCCAGCATACGATGGGCCCTGTCATAGTCAGCCCTCGTATCGGCGGAGATATGGTAGAGGGGGGCGGCTGTTCATCGATCGTAGAGGGATGCGGACGCAACCCAAGGCAGGACTACCCTCTCCCGTTTCAGATCGATATAAATTCGATGATGATGACGACGAAGATGAGCCGCCGATATACTTTGTGGATCCCTTCGATACAGAAAATATGCAACATCGAGCCAAAATCCTACCATCCCCACCAACGCAAGCCCAGACTCAGGCGAGGCGTGCTCAGATGGAGGCATCCTCACAAGGAGGCAACCACGTCAATACGTCGGGGAGGCCTCCACGTCAGCCGGGATCGGATTGAATAGAGACTGGAAGAAAGTGCTGGATATCTGCACCTCCGCGGTCGAACAGTAAGCTTGCGGTAAACGTTTCCGAGGGCGCCAAAGAGCTTAGAGTAGCTCCCTTGGCAAAGGCGCCACGGACTGTCGAGAATCCTGCGTAGGAAGATCTTGAAGGGTCCGTATGCAGAGTGCGCATGTGAAGTGACTTGTGTAGCCAAAACATGGTTTATGTAAGCGAGGAGCGTCAAAAGGTGGTAGGATGATGGAACATGGAGGAGATGAAGCCCAGCAGTTGTTAGCCTGGACAATTAGATAGGTGAGAAACCCCGAAATGGTGAGTATCCCACATGAATCAAACCTTTCTCCTCTTGATTTGGTTGGTATCTTCCTCTTCTCTAGCCTTCAGATCCAGCTTTGTAATCCTTCTCTCGACTTCGTCATTTGCCATGGCAAGGATCTCTTTTTCGCCCAGTCGGACCTGAATAGCCATTCTCATTCTGCGGCGTCCTTGCACGGTAGGGTCATCCAACAGAGCAGCGTCTTCTGCTATCGTTGTGCTGTAAGCACTTTGTCGTGAAGAAATGATTTTCTTGAGGACCAAATTCAGAGACATTAGCACAGGTTGTGGCGGCTTCTCTGGCGAATTTCCCAGTGCTGCCTTAAAATCCTCAGCATCCAATAGCAAAGCGGTAATTGTAAGCATAAGAGCTCTGCCAAATTTGAATGTCTCGGTTTCCAATGGTCGGTCGAGATCGAAGCCGTCCTGAAGTACTTCCCAAGAGGCGGCGAGGTCGAGCTGCAGTGGTCAGCGAAATATCGGATTGCAAGCCTCATCGAAAGCGACTTACTCTGTCTTCTTTCTCTTTGTCGTTAAGCTTATTCTGTTCGCCGGCGGCCTGGGTCACGGTCTCAATGTTTACCTCCACAATATCCCATTTCTTATAATTTTCGGTAACATAGCCATATCTGCGGAGAAGATCGGATCTTGGAAGCTGGCCAAAGTCATTGAAAATTTGCTGGCCTTTCGGAATACGTCTGAGAGCGATCATGGTCATCGAGCTTTCTTGTTGCAAGAGATGCGCCTGGTATTGTTAGTGTAACTTGTGCGCATGTAACACGAATCAACCCACATTGTTCAAGTCGCCGTCAGCGTTGAATAGATCTGCTAGTGGGACCATTCCTTTATTGAGTTCATACGCAGACTGAGAAGAGCCATTTGCTTCTTCCTCTTCCTCTTCTTCCACGTCATCGTCCGACGTTGAGCTCTCTGCTTCAAGGTCGAAACCGTATGCCATGATCAAGGTTGCCATTCTATGAGCAAGACCGAGGAGGGCCATCTCTGCATCCGCGCTGCCAAACGCTTGCGCATGATGACCGAAAAGCTCAGCATTCTCTTGGACCACTGGCAACAGACACTTCCTGAAATCCTCATCGGCATCATTTTTCCCGATCTTGTCCAACACCGCACTACCCTGGAGCTCGAGTAGCTCAGAAGCGGACCAATATATGAGGGTATCGAATTCGCTAGGTAGGATGCTCAGATACGGCGACCACATAGATTCTTTCCCAAGGCCATCCTCATATATCATGATCAGAATGAGTGCGTTCCAGGCGTCGAGACGCTCGAGTATGTCGGCTTTGACTTTTTGGAGACCTGAGTTCTGGACCGTGAGAAGAGTAGAGTGGGAGATGCTGAAGAGCTCCTCGTCTTCATCGATGTCCTCTGTAGCAACTGAGACTTATCAGCAGTATACTAGAAGAAAGATGGGATATCTTGCCTATGCCTCTGCCAGCGCTATGTTCTCTCAGGTCAGCTATCTGTGTCTTTGGACTAATGGTCGTCCCAGGTATTTGTTGCAGCCATTCTAGAAAACTAGCCGTCTTTGCCTGAAAATCGTCACTCATCGTGTAGGTAGCCATCCTGCCATGTTAGGAGTGAGGGCAGAGAGGAAGATAAGATTGGGAGACGGTGGTGTAAGAGAAGAAGCAGTCTACTTTAAAATGTGGGCGATCATTCTAGACCCCACCTTCACATGATTGGGCCAGGTCACTCGGCAAACATACTACGACATCTACCACCAACCTTTCACAGACCATAGTAATTGCACAGTATGTTACTTGTGAGTGCAAGTTGAAGGTGTCTCTCTGGCTTTGGCTTGGTCTGATTATCTTATTCTACGATGGCAGCAGAATTTACTACAACTAAACTCAACGCCGAAAGCCACCTGCTTCTGGTAAGCTCTTGATGCCTATCTGTGTCACTTTCAAACTAATGGAGCATTCTCGTGTAGGACCAACCTCTTCTTCGGCTCCCGCATGAGCTCGCCCGTCGAAATTTCAAGACTGTTCAGAAGCATGTCGAGCGAGAAAACAAAGACATTCTCTCCACCCTCAAGTCTACAGCCAATGCCTCGCTGGCTGGTCAACATTCAGACCAGACACTTAGTAGCCTGGACAGTATGATAAAGCGAATGCAAGGTCTCAAGCGGAAGATGGACGCTCTACACAGCGATGAGAAGGTCTTACATCAACATTCAAGGCGGCGCATACAGCATCTACAGAATCTGTATGAGATTCCCAGTCTAGCAGATGTCAAATACGATGAATGGTCTAGAATAAGGCTGAACCGCTTACTCGTGGATTACCTGCTAAGATGTGGCTATGGGGAAAGCGCTAGAGCTTTAGCAAGAGAGAAAGGAATTGAGGAACTGGTGGATCTTGACGTGTTCGTGCAATGTCACAGGATTGAGGAAAGCTTGAGGCGGAGAAGTACACAGGAGTGCTTGGTGTGGTGTGTGGAGCACAGACCGATGATCAGGAAGCTCGACAACCGTCTCGAATTCGAGATTCGACTACAACAGTACGTCGAGCTTCGACGGAACGGACAGCTTGTGGAAGCCCGGCAACATGCACGGAAACATTTGATCCATCAAGCGGACCTGTATCCCCAAGAGGTGAACAGAGCCGCGGGGCTTCTCGCATTTCCGCCAGAGACTCAAGTACCGGAATACAAGGTATGTTCGAGAAACCAGCAGGGGCGTGTTTGAAAACTGACTTGGGTAGAAAATGTATTCACAATATCGATGGGACTTCCTCGCAAATCTATTCGTCAGCACCCACCATGAGCTCTTCTCCCTTCCCGGTCGACCACTCCTCCATATTGCTCTTTCCGCAGGGCTTTCGGCGCTCAAAACGCCGTCCTGCCATTCGAAGCACACTAGCAGTACAGCGAATGCAAGTTCCACGACCACGTCTGTATGCCCAATATGCTCGACAGAACTCAATGACCTTGCGCGAAAACTTCCATACGCACATCATACGAAAAGCTATGTCGAGAATGATCCGGTCGTTCTCCCAAATGGCAGAGTGTATGGACGAGATCGCCTCTTCGAGATGAGTACAAAGGTTGGCCTTGATCCTAGTCTCGTCAAGGACCCGACAACAGGAGAGTTCTACAAGGCCTCGGATGTTCGAAAGGTGTATATCTCATGATCAGCCAGCTTGTGATTCCTGCATTTTCTTCAGTGGTCTCGGCGAAGGCGCCAGTGTTGGGGATTCTTAGAAGAGACGGAATTCGAAGGTATTTCTACTTAGTTATCTTCTGACATACTCTTATCCGCTTAGTTATCTTCTGACATACTCTTATCCGCTTTGCTATTGTTCTTCGGTTTTTGTTGTGCTATAGGATCGTTGACCTCAAACATGTAGGTCCTTGCTGGTCGATCTTCACCCTTCCACCCTCCACCACCCTCTATGTTACCCAGAGTCCTGGCATGCTTGTACCCGGGGTAAGCATTTGCCTGGAATTTAAAGCTTCTCCCGATTTTCAAACCTGAATATCGCGCAAGGTCCCTGATGTTCCACAGATCATATGGCTCGCCCTCGAAGATTGTGACAATGATCATTCCTTCAGGCGCCAATAATGGCAGCGCGGACTTGAAGAACCCGACAAGAAGTTCTATACACCCGTCAATGCACAAATCCTCCGACATTTTTTCTAGAACTAGGGCCTACCCTGGTTGTGCCTCACTTGTCGGTTTACATCCTTGGTCAGCCCCCCAACATGAGGGAAGTTGAAAACTACCTTGCCGAACCCCCCTTTTCTCACGCATTTGCCACCAGCGTCAGTTGCACCAGACTTGCCCAACTTCGTTGCGTCAACGTCGTACAACACTTTACAGTCTTCCTCTTCTTCAAGCGCCTTAACCTGTGCTGCAGACTGTGGGTATTTGCTGCGGACCACTGACGACTTGTCATAGCTAGTCGCGACAAGAGAGCAGCAGCCGTGGGCGGTTAAGAGAGAATGAGAAAAGGAAAAATCGCCTTCGCCGACTAGAAGAATGTGATCTTCGGGCGAGAAAGGAACGGTAGGAGCAGGGGAATGTGCCGGCTTGTTGGGCTTTTTGGAAAGCTTTGGAGGGTTTGTGGTCGCTTTTGGAGGTCTTCTATGCGGTTTTGGCTGCGAGGCCCTCCCCTTCGGTCTCTTCGTCTTGCGCATGGCAGAGCAAGAAATATACCTGTTGCACGCGCGGTGGTTATATTTAGACGCAAGTCTGTGCCGGAGATTACCCGCCCAAAATCACCCCCACTCCTCCGTCAACACTGCTACCGCTCACCAATGCTACCTCGATGACAACCAGCGCAGACGAGCAGACCCTCAAAGATGAGATCGCTCGTCTGGAAGCCCAGCTCTCCGCTGCTCGATCCCAATTGAACCCTACGGCCACACTCTCTGCCAATCCTATCCCACCCCCTCGTCCTAATGGCCAGCTTCCATCTCATCCCCTGCTCCTCCTCTCCGACTCTGCTCTCCCTCTTGGCTCTTTCGCCTTCTCATCCGGTCTTGAGTCATATCTCGCCCACCACCCTGCCTGCCGTGGATCCAAACCAGCTTCAGAAGCATTCCCGCAATTCCTTACCCTGACCTTAACATCGCTCGCTACGACGACGCTACCGTATCTGATCACTGCCTACAACTCTCCTAACCAGCTACAGGACTTGGACTCCACACTGGATGCGTGTACCCTCTGTCCGGTAGCCAGAAGAGCAAGCATTGCGCAGGGAAAGGCATTGCTAACGCTATGGGATCGCGCATTGAAGGCAGATGCCGGTAATACACTTGCTGGGCAGGCCTTATCAGACTTCTCAAAGGCTTCGAGAACACCAGCGTCAGACGAAGAAGATATCGAAATAGCGGGCCACTTCCCCCTCATCTGGGCCACCTTGACCTGCGCCGTCGGCATCACACTCCATGAATCCGCCTACACCTTCCTTTTCAACCATGCGAAAGCGGTTGTGAGTGCGGCGGTTAGGGCGAGCGTGATGGGGCCGTATGCGGCGCAGGGGGTACTAGCGAGTGAGTGGTTGCGGGGGGAGATTGGGAGGGTTATGGAGAGGGTTTGGGAGGTGGATGTGGAGGAGGCGGGGCAGGGAGTGCCGATGTGTGATGTTTGGGTGGGACGGCATGAGTTGCTTTATTCGAGGATATTTAACTCGTAGGGCATATATACTGTCTATAAGAGACGGATTGCATAGGACTAGTTCATGTCGCTGAGAAGCGTTGAAATGGTTTGCATCTTTGATTGATCTAAGTGTGCACATGTTTAGGAGAGCACAACATCCGGCCATAGCTACTCACGGACTTGCTCACATGTCATTGTCGTCGCTCCTAGTCCGCTCCAAACCCGCACGAAGAAACCCTCCCCTTGACGCTCCAAACGCTAGAAAAAATGCAAGTCGTAACTCATAAGATATCTCTCAGCTGTGCTTTCTGTGCCATCGTCAAGCTTGTCGGGAACTTGACCTTCACTTCAACGATCATGTCACCCCTTTCCAGAGGCTTCTTCGAATTTGGCATCCCTTGGTGCGGAAAGGTCTCTCTGAAGCCTGGGCTTGTAGGTCCGCCTCGAGACACTGTCTGCTGTCGGCCTTCGATGGTCGTCACAGTTCGTTGCCAGCCTGTTAGTGCTTCTTTGAGGTCGAGTTCGATTGTTGCGATAAGATTGTCGCCTTCGCGTGTGAATGTTGGGTGTGGTTTCTATGATGTCTTGTTAGCATTTTGTGAACACGAAATTGTATAGAAAACACTTACTGGAGCGATGATGAAATGTAGATCCTGCGTGCCTCCCTCTTCTTGGTCTCCCACACCCGTGAATTTGATCTTCGTGCCCGCTTTATACCCAGGCTTGATGTCGACCTCCATGATCTTATCTTCAACATTCCGCTTGCCTGTTCTTGCATCGAACGTCTTCCTCCGAATCTTCATCTTCTTTGTCGTTCCTCTGAATAATTCCTCTAATGTAATTGGCAATTGACGCTCCACAATCGTCTTTTCAGGCGTCCGCTCTCTCCTCCTTGACGGCGCACCATACGAATCTTTCCGTGACGATCTCGACGAATCAGGAAAGCCCGAATTCCTCCCTCCACCAGCAAACGAGGAGAAAATATCATCATCATCTCCCATGTTTGCACCGCCTTGCTTAAAAAACTCCGAAAATATGCTCGATGGGTCACTGAAATTGAATGCCCCACCACCACCACCTCCGCCTGTTGAGAAGTGGAACGATCTTCCTCCGCCTGGCATGCCTCCTCCTCCCATACCACCGAAATTCATCCCTTCGAAGCCTGGTGGCATACCTCCCGGCCCAGCGCCAGCACCAGCACCACTTGGTGGAGGTTCGGCGCCGCCGCGTAGCAGGAATTCGAGGCCATACTGATCGTAGACCTTGCGCTTCTCGGGGTCGGACAAGATTTCGTAGGCTTGGGATACTTCTTTGAATTTCTCGGATGCTTTTGGGTTGTCGGGGTTCTTGTCGGGGTGGTTCTTCAACGCTGCTTTTCTGTGACTTGTAAGCATACAAAGTGGAGAGGGTGGGGAGTGGATCTACTTACCGGTATGCCTTCTTGATTTCGTCTTGCGTGACATCAGGCTTGATGCTTAGGACATCGTAGAGCTTTGTCTCTGCTACCATGGTGGGCGTTGGAGTTGGTGGTACGGATGTTAGACAAGGGGAGACTTTCTACCGCGAGAAAAGATTCAGGCGTGTGGAGTCAATTGTGTCGGAGAATCAGTCAGGCAACGAGGCCCAACTGTCACGTTCGCCTTTCGAGTTGCAGCCCAAACGAAATTGGAACAATTACGAGTAAGCTTAACGTTTCGTAGAGCGAGTGAATGTAATTGACGGAACACTTAGAGCACCTTTACCAATCATAAGTCAATGTAAACTTTGACTTGATCAGTTGCAGGGAAAAAGCCACACACGAGCTCTGACGTTTTGGCGCAGACAGGCTGGGTCTACAGAAGCTTCTAGAAGGTTCTACAGGTCAGCCGTAGACCCCTGGACTATGGTTGCCCTGAAAGCCGAATCCGAAGCTGTGGCCGAGGGCATTCGTGGGCAGTCACTCGAGGCTCTTACGCTAGGGCGCAGATCTCGTCGGGGGCGATGTCGTTGGACCTCACGTCACGCGCATGAATCTGTTGAAGAACGCGTCTATTGCAGAGCATCAAATGTTCATAACCTGACCGAATGCAAACCTCTCCAGAAAAATGGTCGCAGGGTGTGCTGCAGCTCGTGCTTGCCCACTGACACGCAAACGTCACTTGCGTGGCCTTGATTTGGGACGCTTTAATCTCCCATCACGCGGCAAAAAAAGCTTCCTCCCTGCGATCCTTCACTTATGGAAATACGGATGTCGAAGTCTGGTTCCACGCGCTGGCCTTCTCGATGAACTCATCAAATCGATACCATGTGGACGCGTACATATCTGTTGTTGCTGGTGGTGCGGATCTACTTCGCGTTGTCGCCAAGCTACATCCATCCAGATGAGAACTTTCAAGGCCCAGAGGTCATTGCTGGTAGGTGTTGGACCGCGCTCCCTACTTTTTTGTATATTGGAAAAGATCCTGGCCCCTGCGGCGATGACAGGCCTCATGCCGTGCATAAGTCTGGACTAGCTTGAATCGCATCTCTCCGTTTTCGGGCTTTCATCAGATTGAAAAGCTAAGACGTTGGGTCGCATAGGCAATATCTTCTCTTTTCCCCACCATTTGACATGGGAGTTCACCTCCGACAAGCCTGTCCGAAGCGTATTCCCACTATGGCCAGTCTACGGCCTTCCGATGGTGGTTCTCCATTGGATCTGGTCCGGAATTGGAACCGACAAGGTCCCTCCGCACGTCGTCTACTATACCCTTCGAATTTTGATGTTCATCTTGAGCTTTGTTCTGGGTGATTGGGCGATACATGAGCTTGTGCAGTCTCCACGGCATCGACGACTGGCTGTTACTTTGATCGCGTCCTCCTATGTCACCTGGACCTACCAGACCCATACCTTTTCGAACTCCGTGGAGACATTGGTAGTGCTATGGAGTTTGGTCATGATACAGCGAATACTGGACAATAAGGTATACGCGCGAGCCAATTGCGGGGAAGCCGCAGGTGCTGATAGTTTCCAGCAACGAGACTCGCTGCTTTCATCGGCGATTCTGGGCTTACTTCTCACGCTTGGAGTCTTCAATCGCATATCTTTCCCTGCCTATATTCTCTTTCCCAGCCTCTACCTAATACCGCACTTCTTCCAAAGGTACTATTCCTCATCTACCCTCCCTCTTGCAGCCTGACTGACTACCAACCACAGACCTCTCTTACTTCTGACTCTCGTCTCAACCACGCTCATTACTACCCTCATCGCTGTCATTATCGACACAGAACACTACCAGGCCTCCAAACCTCTACTCAGCACGCTTTGGAACAATCCCACCTTCACACCACTCAACTCTTTTCTCTACAACAGCCAAAGCTCAAACCTCGCCAATCACGGCCTCCACCCACATTACCAGCACCTCACCGCCTCACTCCCTCTCCTCCTTGGCCCCGCCCTATTACTATTGTTCGTTCGCCCCGAAAAGCCCACCAGTCTTCCCCTTCTTTCAGCCATATCAGGTATCCTTCTCCTCAGCTGCATCCCCCACCAAGAAGCCCGCTTCCTCCTACCGGCCGTTCCACTTATCCTCTCTTCCCTGCATCTACCACACACTAAAACATTAACACGCTACTGGCTGGCAACCTGGGTGATCTTCAACGCCATCTTCGGCATCCTAATGGGGGTATACCACCAAGGCGGCGTCGTCCCCACCCAAGCTTGGCTCGGCCAGCAAAAGGAACTCGCAGCATCCATGGGCGAGGTAATCTGGTGGCGCACCTACAGCCCGCCGGTCTGGCTACTCGATCATAATCCAATACAGACTACAGATTTAATGGGCACACCATTCGCCTTGATGCAGCATAGAGTTGATCTAGCACTAGCCGAGGAGCAAGGCACTGGCAAAACTGCGGTTGGACTTGTGGCGCCGTTTTCAAGTCTGGAGCTGGAGGATTCTTCGTGGGAGGAGAGGGCAATGGTCTTCGAGGAGATTTATAGATATGGGCGGCATTTGAATCTTGATGATTTGGATTTTAGGGGGGAGGGTGTTTGGGGGACGCTTAAAAGAGTTGTAAGGAGGAGAGGATTAGTGGTTTGGAGGGTTAGTAGGATTCCTGACATGGATGGAGGTGAAGGGGGAATCATGCATGGGGATTGGTGAACACGAACAACAATAGTAAAATTAATCATCTCATCGCATGTGCTGGCACCCTTGTTGGACACCTCTATTGATTCTACGAATTTGTGACCATCGAAGTGATATCCGAGTCTGGTCCTATACTGCTTTCACAGCAGTGTACATACAATCAAGTTGCATGAAAACGTACTTTCGTTCCATCATTCATCATCCCACAATGCATGCTAGTCATCGGCGCAGGAAACGAGAGCTATTAGGCACCACCCTCGTCTCCCTCGTCTGGCTGGTCGAACAGAAAATTTGCGGCCAATTCCTCGTTCTTGTCACAGGCGAAATAGGCTTGGATGACCATGTCTCGCTCGAAGCCAAGACGGCAAAGCTATGAAAATTAGCATTGTGATCCTATCTCATCCAAAAAATGGGGACCTTACTCGCTCAATAGCTTCCCTCTCCTCTTCCGTGACACTAATCTCCTGCGCGCCAGGAGGCAAGGGCGTATCATCCCCAGTATCCTCACTCAAAAGTTGCAGAAATTGATCTGGGTTCTCGCCAATCAAGCGAGCCAACTGTGGGTTTCCAGCGCCAACTTGCTGCAGAATAGGCTCCAGCATACGCGGCTGCGTCTGTACGATCTGACGTAATTGCTGGAATTGCGGGTTGTTGCGAAGGAAGTCCAGATTGCCCAAGCCAGCCCCACCTTCAGCACCAGTCGCTGCCCCAATTCCAGCGCCAAGGTTTGCAAGATTGCTAGCAGGTGCTCCTCGGCGAGCAGGGGTTCCTCCACCTGCGCCACCAGCGCGGCCTGCTTGAGCGGCGGCTTCGAAGAGGTTGACAGGCTCGTCACCGTCGCCACCCGCCGCCGCTGGTACTGGTGTGTTGCCGATCGCAGGGGGTGGAGAGGCTGCGGCTGGCGTACCAAGTGATCCTATCGGTCCACCGGCACGCGGTGCTGCTGCGGCGCCTCGTCCTTGCGCTTGCTCTTGTTGTACACCCTCAGGAATGCCCTATCTGAGAATAAGTAATGTGTAAACATCAGATCTTTGAGGGTTTCGAAACATACGTTCAATAAGTACTCCACAGCACGATCTGGGTTAAAGAATGCGGCTCTCATTGCACGGTCGATCTCTGCCCTTGGAAAACCCATGCTCTCCATGTTTGCAATGGCCTCGTCCCGTTGGGATCCAAGTGTGAGCGCTGATGGGTCATTGAAGCTGGCGCCCTCGGCAGCTGGAGCAGACGGAGCTGGCGAGGGAGTAGCTGGAGCGTTTGATGTAGTAGTATTCGAAGCGGGTGCGGGAGCAGCAGGGGGGGCGGGGGTCTGTGCGGTTGCGGGTGCAGGTGTTGACGGGGCTTTCAAGGCGGACGATGAGGCTGCGGGTGCTGCTTTGGGCTTTGGACTTGTCAGCTTGTACCCCGCAGTACTGGGGTTACCGTGATTTACCTTTGATATCATGCAAACTATGAACCCCTTCTCTTCGATGCTATATGACTCGACGGTGTTGGCATCTTGTAAGATCTTGCCTATTCACAGAACTCTTAATCAGCATTTCCTCACATAAAGCCTAGTCATTCATAGGTTTCTGCAAAGCCTTGCACATACCAGAGTATATGAGCTTCTGCTGGCTAGCCTCCCAACCTTTCTCATTTGATATCTTCTCTTTTACCTCCCCAATCTATATCCCGATCACCTCATCAGCTTGCATACTTTTGACCTCAGAGTATCTGGACTTGGAAGGCTGCCCCGCCGTAGGAGTGTGGTACATACAGTCTCGGAAGGCTCAGCATCGATGACAAATTTCTGCTGCTTCAAATCCTTGAGAAAACAAAAAATCAGCATCTAACGCAGGGGGGGAATACCTCGAAGACATGACTTACCTTGAAGGTGAGCTTCATCTTTGCCTGCTGCCACCGCCGGTGTCGTGTGGATTAGGATTGCTTCCTGGCAAGGACAGAGCTAGGAAACGTATTCTTGTCTCAAACGAAACAGAAAATAGACAGTCAGATTCTCACCACTGACAGTAACGGAGACAGGTGGACGTTGAAGAGATGTGTGATGTAAGTAGAATAGAGAACTTTGTCACCTCTTGATGCCTCAAATGTACTCCGGGTATGCTAGCTTAGTTTGCCGAAATATAGCCGTAAAGTCTGGCATGCTCACGCCCGAGGGGCCTCAAATGGGCGACATGCATTCGAATTGTATCACACCAGTGCATGTCTTGCCAGGGATATCGTTCATCTATCAACAGAGCTCGACTTCCAGAGCCTAGTGGTGCGGACCATAGTCACTTTGTTCTTCATAGCCCCAATCTAAGTCCTCTACTCGGTAGGTACAGCATGATGCATCCATTTCAATCCATCCGGGTCATTGAAAGCAGTCAACGAAGCCAAGTTTTTGATATGCCTGACCAGTCACCTGAATCACAAATCCATGGTCAACAGCTATGACTTTTCAACGTTCAGAAGTAGCCTGTAAGAGGCTACAACACCGGCGTCTAGCCTCGCAAAGAGAAGCGACACCTCGAATGATCCACGCCCATCACCGCGGTCCTTTGACTGGCACTCGTATCTACGCAGCGATCATGGCCCTGACATCCAAGAAGTGACGAGTCAGTGCATGGAGCATTGACACGAAGTTCCACCAAGGACCTCGTACAGTCGAGCCCGATGTCGAGAAAGGCATGACTCCATTCGCTCAGCTCAAGGAAGCAGCGCCTATCAAAGCACATACCGTCCATCGCCGGTCACTGACCCCTCTTACTGGACTGAATAGGCGATGTTCTCATAGATCAATGCTCCAGACGTGCGTCAAGGAATGCTAATCTTAGCCATGCATGACATCGTTCACCGAACTTAGAGGGACTTTTCACACGAGGCAAAGGGCTGTGTTTTCGTCGAACCATGGAGGACACGAGCGTTAAGTCTCAATTCAGACGACAATTGTTTTCGTCTCCGCATTGTCGGAAGTAATGGAAGCAGCAGATTGAACCGTTGGCACTAAGCGAGGCTAAGTGACGCCACGTCGCGAGAATCGTGCGCTACTCATAAGGCGATGGGTAAAGTTGCACTAAACCTCACCTGCCGCTCGACTCACGCGTCTGTTGTCCACAAAAATAACGCTCAGAGCAGCTTCGGCCCAACACGACCTCGCTGCATCACATTTTCCCTTCCTTCTTACCAGTTCTCTTCTGACTTTCTTTCCTCAGCTACTCGTACAAGATTGAACCATCACTTTCTGACTCTGTTGTTCCAATTGCATCATCCGGCCTGTCACAAGGTTTCAATTTCCACATCTGGATTGACGCAATGCCCCAGTCCCCTCAATATTCGCAGTCATACCGGACTCTCCTCCGCTCTCCACCTCCATCACATACTTACTCTTGCCCTTGATGTGTCTTCCAAATACGAATCGATGGTCTCCCATCCTTTTCTAACCCCCCAATCGACAAGTGAATCGACGAAGCCTCCCAACCCCAGCCCATTCAATTGATCCTTCACGACCTTCGACGCGGCTGTGGCCCATCACTTCCTCTAATACCTCGCATTCGGACTCGACAACATCCAGCCCCATTGTCGACATAGCTAGCACGGTCACCACCCGCAGCAGCATCCTGACCTATTGTTCTTGAAACCTCGCTCTTTCTGACTGGGATGCGCAAGACCTCCATCGTCCTTCCTTCAATTGGGCCTTCATTCGATCAGTGAAGATTTGGAAAAGGGCAACATCCCGACATAAAGAAGTAGACTTCGGGAAGGGGAATACGGCAGCGTCATGGCTCGCACACTTGTTTCTACGCTTACAGGCGTTGCAGCAATTGCATTAGGCGTAGCTACCGCCACACTGCTCTTCATCCTAGCATTGTCTTCACTTCCAGGCCAGCAGAAAGTTTATGCTTTGCCATTGGTGGCGGCCATAGTACAGACCCTTGCGTGCTGTGTTCGGATAACCCTAGCGGTCGTGAAATTCTGTCATAAGAAGAAGCTTTCATCACAACCTGTGGTAGAAAAGGCTGCCCGTGGCCATACAATCTTGCTCACGCTCCGCATACTACTGCCTCTGGCGGCCGCTGCTGTTGTCGCCTCAGCCTTGGGATGGGGGGAAGCAAATCTTACAAATAGAGACTTGCTGGTTTCCGGAGTGGCTGCGTCGACTTTTCTGGCCGTCACGTGGATTGTATGGGGACTTTCCATTCTGGCAGATGTTCTTTACTACGTCAGTCTCGCCTGGGTACACAAGGACAGCTTGAGGGTCTCTGAGCAACGATTCTCCATTGACGATACACCTCGGGAGATGATTGAGCCTAGTAGGCCCGTAACTGCATCTACTGTCCAGGTGAATCCATTTCACGAGCAGCTACCCTCATCACTACCTTCACTAATAGCCTCGGAGGGCACAACCTCGTTACGATCTTCGTTGTCAACGATACAACGGCCATCATCGTCAAAGAGAGGAATACTGATTCGTCAGAATTCGTACACCCGTAATTCTAGCAGGTCTTCTTGGGACAGTCCGTCAGGGAGACCCTCCCAGGATGAAGCTTTTGACTTATGGGATACTTCAGGAGTATCATCCCAAATTCGAGAAACCGTCCTTCAGTCGAAATCTATGAAAGTATCAGGGTTGGAGCCCATCCCAGGGTCACGATCACCATCTCCAGCAAAAGCTTTGGAAGGTCCATTCTTCCAATCAAGCGCATCATTAACACCACCACCCAGTCCACTTCCCCAACCCTCCGTTTCGCGGCCGAATTCTCCCCCTTCGAACCCGCTGGACCTACCGAACTTCGCTGCCATGTTCCCTCCCCCATCGTCTCCACCAGACAGCAGCCCAACTCTACAGAACTACTTTCCTCGACCTGGCACGCGCTCCGGACCAGTATCACGCTCAGGGACTATCTCATGTTCTCGGCCAGGCTCACGGTCGCGAGTACCATCCAGTGAAGACCACATTCATCCCCTGTTCCGTACCAGCAGCCCGACACCACCACCGGGTGCTTCTGCAGGCACCAATGTCACCGCTGCTCCGGAGGCAGGCCAGCTTATTAATGAGCGCATGCTCAAGCGGATGCGATCTGGCAGCCTCTCAACGAGTCCTTCTCCCTTGGTACGATCCGAAAGCTCGCCGGATATCAGGACTGTGAAGATACCTCCGTCTCCTAGTCTAGACACGATGCCAACCTCACCTACCCTCGGCTCTAGTCCCAGTTTCGGCCATCAACGGAAGCGATCAGCATCATCCAGTCAAATAATTATCCACGATTGATTTCTTTACATTTTATGATTTATGATACATACAGCATGCATGCGTGATGAACATCGGTAGACAGGGCACCCTCAAGGGCAAGGTTCAAAAGCTGGTTCGGTAACTTCGGTATGGGAAGGGATCTAGAGAGGGGACGTAGCCACGAAATTTGGCTCTAATGGCTCAATGTCTGTGTCTAGGAAACGGGTACAAGACCGTGAGGAACAGGCATGTGGGGACGTAAAAAAGCATCTATTCTGAGATCTCGAGCTCGCACAGAGTGCTTGAGCTATGATTTTGGCCAAATGCATGCCTTTGATATTTACGACATAGTGAATGCAAACCTGTTAATCGAATCTATCCCAAGAGCTCTGATTCGAAAGTCACTATCACGAAGCTAGAGCTAGAACCCACTGATCGTGATGATTATGAGAGCTTTGACATTAGTGATCCCGAGCTGGAAAGGAAGGAAAAGTGGAGTGACAATAGCAAAAAAAAGGGGCTATTGACTCCTATTAGCGAAGCGATGAAACACATACCAGCCACCTTTTCTTGCACAACAATAGCCATCCTATTGTCCATTGTCGCCGTTAGCGTAGAAGTATTATGTTTTGCCTACTCGTAGCTTTGTTTTTCTTTACGATTATTATCAACAAGTTCTGCTCACCACGTAGATCACCGCAAAATCAATATCTATATCAAAGCAGGTCGCAACCACATGGTCGAGTACTCCTGGGTTCATTGCAGGCGTCATACCACCCTTTCGGTAAGTCATCTAAAAAACTTCCAGTGCCTTTATCTTGGTGTTCAATCCTGTCTAAGGAAAAATTTGCTTTGCCTCTTGCTCCTTTGCTGCTGTCTTTTCGGAATTGTCACCGTTTCTGCGAGCCCATTCATGGATTTAGGCTTGTCATTCTGCTTTCCTTTGGACAGGATAGGTGCTTTCCCGATATTTGGTTATCTTAGAAAGCTTCCTCGTCGTTTGGGACGACGAAATGACTGCTTCTATTTCTTTTGCTGTACCATTTGCGCTGTCTCGACGCTCTACTGCCACTGCATTGGTGTCATTTGCCGCTCCTAGCCATTACTTCTGGTATCCTCAAAGCTCATTCGCTCACCAGAGCTGCAGACATGGCTCCCAAGAAATGCTCAACCATCGCCACTAGACCGGCAACAGCCCCCTGGAACGTTGCCAAAAAACCCCAACTTGAAGCCAATATTCACCGCATGAACGAGCTCAAAGCGCGCTACGCAGCAGTGTCCAAGGCGTTGAAGCCCGCACTGCTCGAAATTGCCAATCGTACTGCTGGTGAGCTCCAAAATGACACACGTTATCACCAGACTAGCGCCAACAAACGCCAATTCGACCAAGTGCAATCTGAGCTCAAAGGAGCTCTTGACCGGGGAGTTTCCAGCATTAGCGCAGTAACTAAAATCAAGATGGCAGCTGTGCAGCGTAAAACAGAGTACGACATGTGGCTCGTGGAGCAGGAGTGCAAGGTAAACCCCCCCAAAAGCATTGCGAATTCAGTAGCTGATACCCCATGTAGGCGAAGGTTGAGTCAATTCGGAAGCGCTACGAGGAGCAAGTCAAAGAGGATCTAAAAGTAGTGCAAAGAAGCTGCTGGTTCAGTTTTGGTCTTGAGATCTTGGAGAGTGGTGACTTTTTTCACGTTGACTCAGAGCCTTTGTGACTCTTCTGGGGACTGGACCCTGAGTCTGACTCCGATCTCTTGGCATCAAATTGCCCCGCGGCGCACATAAAAGCTGACTGAGGCCACATTTGGTCCTCGTGTGATCACGGCTTTCAATTCATCAGCATACTCTCATACATTTGCAGTATTACCAGCACCTCGGAATCTCCCTACAACCCTCTTTTTCTCCATAGAAGAAGTACATCAAAGCTTCGCCGCAGAACAACACCCCACCATGGCAGTCCGCGCCCAATTCGAGAATTCGAATGAGTGTGTTACATTCCGTGAAATGAGATAGAGCACCGCTAATGCCTGAGTACAGAGTCGGCGTCTTCTCTACACTCACGAATGCTTACTCTCTGGTGGCGATCGGTGCTAGCGAGAACTTCTACAGTGTCTTCGAAGCAGAGCTGCAGGATGTGGTGCCAATATGTCGTTGTACGATCGCAGGCACAAGGATAATCGGAAGATTGACTGCTGGGTGGGCTTTTCGAGCCTGCTCATGAAGTGCAAGACTAAGTGATATAGGAATCGAAAAGGCCTGTTGGTCCCTACTTCAACAACGGATCAAGAGCTACAACATCTGCGCAACTCAATACCAGATGAGGTCAAGATCCAGCGAATCGAAGAGAGACTATCAGCGCTCGGCAACGTGATATGTGCAAACGACCATGTGGCGCTAGTCCATCCAGATATTGAACGAGAGACAGAGGAGATCATTGCAGATGTCCTGGGCGTAGAAGTATTTCGTCAAACGATAGCCGACAACGTCCTTGTGGGATCTTACATGTCACTCTCAAACCAAGGTGGGATCGTACATCCAAAGACTTCGATACAAGACCAGGATGAGCTGTCGAGCTTGCTGCAGGTGCCTCTGGTGGCGGGCAGTGTCAATCGAGGGTCTTCAGTCGTAGGTGCAGGGATGGTGGTGAATGATTGGATGGCGGTAACGGGTCTAGACACCACAGCGACGGAGCTGAGTGTCGTGGAGAGCGTGTTTCGGCTAGGCGAGGGGATGGGGCCAGGTGCGATTAACACGACCAACAAGGATACCATGGTGGAATCGTTCTATTGAACCATAGTTGGAGGTGGCATGAGTGCCCGTTTCTGGGAATGTTCCGTCCAAGGTCTTCGACCTTCACAGATATCACCACAAAAGATCATTCCCGCCGCAGCGAAGTCAATGTGACCCATGAAAGTAAGAGGATATTCATTGCTTGCTTTCCGCCCTCAATATGGTAGGTGTGCAGCTAGATCAATTCTGCAAGGATGCGGTCTATCACGCGGTCATCAGTACTGAGATGCCAAATGAGCGTCTTCACTATCACTTACAACGAATTGCTCGACACCTAGCTCAAAGAGCTCACAATTGACCCCAATGCCTCCAGGGTGCTCAACAGGCGATAGCGGGTTCTTTACCACTGGATAGCTGTCAGTCCCTGACAACAATACTTCTGCCGCTGTGTCACACATACCATACTCGACGTATAGACTGACGTAAATTTGGTGCAACACGATCCTCAGATTGTTTGTCTTCGTGTCCGTAACCATGACAAATTTGAGCGAAGTGGGTGTCTCATAGTAGTGTAGCTTGTAATGCCCTGTCCGATATGATATAAAGCTTCATATATTCTGTCAAAATCTCCCCTTCAAGTTTGAAAGACCTGCGTACTTATCGTCCGGTCCACCAAGCTTTCGTACCATATTCCTCAGGGAGAACACAGTGCCGAAGACCAATTTGGCGTCATCCTCCGCGCTGAGGGCTTTTGGCTGTGATTGGCCATCTGGAAAACCGTTCGATGGCGGTGCCTTGGACGAAGATATTGGTCGCGGTGCCCATTTCTTCTTGTATATGCATTCGGCTGCGTGATAGGTCAGACATTTCCCTGCCATGGATTGTTCCTGCAGAAGCGTACCGTGGCGATCGAATACATAGAAGGAATAGACAACCATGTTGATGTTCGTTCCTTGTTAGAAATCCGCTTGTTCCTTGGAACAATTGTTTCAACGGAGAAATCAACGCGGAGAAGGGTCTCGGCCGGGGTCTAGCCGACCTAGCGATTTCCAACGGCTGAATCTTTAGGCTTATGAAGTCGATGTCGAAGCACATCATTGTTGCAAATGTACATACGAGTAATCCGACCCTAAGACGCTAGCTATGTGATGCTGGCCTTCACTGTCAACTTACTTACAAACAAGCTATGCCTCCAACGCCCAAGAAGGAGAGATCGATCGAGGAAGATGCGGGGATCATGCCTTCGCATGGCATAAGCATTGATCTACCGAGTACAGGATATGGCGATAGACCCGCGAACGTTAGACATGTGTACGGCGTTTCCTTTCTCGGTGAAAGCCCTGGGCTAAGCTTCTACAGATCTCAACCAGCCTACGAAAGCCCGTTGAGACACCACCGCCGAAAGCGATCGAGTGCTAGGGAAGTGAAAGAGACATTGCATGCACGTTCAGAATACACAAATAGTCAGGATGATGGAGGTGCAGTACATCGGATCAACCAGTACATAATCAAACAAGAGATAGGAAGGGGTTCATTTGGGGCAGTCCACCTTGCTGTGGATCAGAATGGTGTCGAGTATGCGGTTAAAGAATTCTCTAAGTCTCGACTACGAAAACGAGCGCAGTCAAACATTCTACGCCGGCCGCATGCTTCGCGGAGAGTTGGCCATCTGGCTGCTGGAATGAACTTCAACTCTCTGTTGCACAGACATTCCTCTTCGGACATTACAGATCAGGAAGGGGAAGGCAATCCACTGTTCTTGATCAAAGAAGAAATTGCGGTTATGAAGAAGCTCAACCACGGTAACCTAGTGTCTCTCATTGAAGTCCTTGACGATCCTAACGAAGATTCGCTATATATGGTCCTGGAAATGTGCAAAAAAGGCGTAGTGATGAAGGTTGGCATGGACGAGAAGGCGGATCCCTACGACGATGAGAGCTGCCGATGCTGGTTTCGTGACCTTGTTCTAGGCATCGAGTATTTACACGCACAAGGCGTAGTCCACAGAGATATCAAGCCGGACAACCTGCTCTTAACAGAAGATGACATTCTCAAGATTGTGGACTTCGGAGTCTCTGAGATCTTCGAAAAGCACTCAGACATGACGACCGCTAAGTCTGCTGGGTCGCCGGCATTTCTGCCTCCAGAGTTGTGCATCGCCAAACATGGAAGTATTTCCGGCAAGGCTGCAGATATCTGGTCAATGGGCGTTACACTTTACTGTCTACGCTTTGGGAAGATACCTTTTGAACAAACAGGAGTCCTACAACTGTACGAATCAATCAAAAATGATGACATTGACATGAGCTCAGAGCCAACGTGTGAAGAAGATCTCAAAGATCTGATGTACAGGCTTCTAGAAAAGGATCCCCATAAGAGAATCAAGATGCCCGAGCTCCGGGTAAAAACATGGAACAGAACATTAGTGAAAAATGCGGCTGACTTGTATCAGGCACATCCGTGGGTGACGAAATGTGGGAAGGATCCTCTGCTTTCCGAGGAGGAGAACACAGCGGACCTCATTGAACCTCCCACGGAAGAAGAAAAGAACCAAGCCATCACGGGCAATCTCAGTAACATACTCGTACTAGTAAGGCTTTCCATACAAGCGCACCATTCATTGCTAACTCATGATAGATGAAAGCAGTGAAGAAGTTTAAAAGCATTCTTTCACGCAACAAGAGACCTTCTGGTATGGACGCGATACTCGGAAAGGACACGCGGATAGTACAGCCTCCATTGTCCATGAGCAGGTCCGAAAAGCCACCTTTGTATCACAAGACCCGAAGCGTAGACACGCACGACCGAAGACCTCTCGAGCAAGCATTAACCACCGAGGGTGTTCACAGGGACATTAACTTGGAAAGCTATGATAAACCGATACTTGATCGAGAAGATACTGCTGTTACGTACTCGCCATCAACTCCTACCAAGCGTGCATCTGATTGCGATCCCACCGGACCGCCTACTAGCCCTGCAAACCACAAGCGAACACTCAATGCTCATCCCAAAGACCACCGTCCTCCTGGCCATTTCGCTACTGCACCTATGCCCATTGACCATCATGGCAAAGGCCAAGCGCACGATCCTCTGTCCGACCATCTCTACCTTGCCCTCGGCCCCAGTGGAAACTCCGCGCCCCCTTCTCCTCCAGCTGTCAGCGAGTCCCCGCCAGCTGCGGATGTTGATATCTATGAGACTGCCTATCACATGGAGCTAGAGCGGATACGGGCAGCTCAAGGCAGGTCCGCTACGCTTTTCTTGACGCGAAGGGTAGAGGGTAAGGAGCAGTATCAGAACGATGAGTATCTGGTCAGAGGGCAGACCAATGGTTCAAGACCGAATAGTGGGTTCGCCAAAGTCCTCGAACAAGCGAGAATGAAGGCTGCTAGGGGTGAAATGAATAGTGAGGCCAAAGAGGGTGATGACGATGATGAGGCTATGAGTCATGCTACGTAAATGACTTCCACAACTTATCGCATTAGCTTGGCAGGCTTGCGATGCATGCTTGGACAGAGGTATGAATCACGCATGGAGAGGATTTTTTTGGTTTACGAAGCGAGGCGTCCGGGACGAAAGGATTATTTGTCCAGCTCGCAGGCGACTGAATGGGCAGAAGCGCTGAGCGTTTCCTGATATTCCATTCCATTATGCCCTAAGAAGCACCTGACCTTCAATTACTTCTTTGTAAGAAGATAAAGAAAGCTTTGTGGTTCGCAGATCCTGCCTTGGCTGCTTTTGACGTTTTGTTTGCTGGTGTGCTGCCAATTCTTTATTTGTATAAAAACCGCAATCCTCGTGACGTGCTAAGTTCTTATCATAAATCGAGATACTGGAACACTCCATGGACCGCAAATTTCAAGATGGTCCGGCCATAGCACCTGCGTGTCACCATTCCATTTGTATTACGAACTTCTCGCTAGGTACTACTCAAGGTCACATAATTTCGACTTAGTTGGGCGCGGTGGACATGGCTGCCTGGGTGTGTTGAACAAAAAGCTAGGTTTCTGTACATTCATATTGGATTCGGGTGAGGTGCGATCCATCCCGAGAAGGTCCACACAATTCGCTTTTCCTGCTAGTTATTCGACTCACTTTGCTTGTTACAACTCCATTGACACCAGGCTAAGATCCGGCAACACATGGAAAGTCAAAGGTTCCATGTATACTACATAGCTTTAGATCCGATTTAGGCATAAATAGAAGCATTTCTGTAAATCCGGCAATACGGCAAACATAAACTCTTTTGTAAAATTTCACCAGTTCCAAAACAATTTCTCTTTCTTTCAATAGTGATTGGTTGGAGAAGTCGTGAAACACAAGTACTTTACTTTAGGGACAAGTATATCTGAACGCGGTAGCGTCTAGTAGGCAGAACTGCCAAGCCCGTACCACTCATTCCGGATACCTTAAGTATCTCTTTGCACCTACCTGTAACACCCCATTCTCACTACAAAATCTTCTGAATACAGAATCCTCCACTATTCTTACAATTCTCAACCATCACCACTCTTTATAGGAAGTCTCGGATACCAACAGCCTTAGACCTCACCATCTACTACCCTCAACCATCTACTACCCTCAACCATCTACTACCCTCAACCATCTACTACCCTCAACCATCTACTACCCTCAACCATCAACTACACCGAAACCACCAGAACAACCTCACCTCACTCAAAGAATTATCGCAATGGCTGCCACTCAGCAGATCAAGCTTGCGAGTAACGATGGTCAGGAGATGAGCGTTGGTATGTCTTAAATCCCCCAAGCTGCCTACTCCGGCCAGCTTCTTACCCCGGATTATGCTAACATTAGACACAGACCGGGACGTTGCTGAGCGCTCTATCCTTATCAAGAACTTGCTTGAGGATGTTGGTGATGAGGCCATGACCGATGCCGTTCCCCTCCCTAACGTAAGTACACTCCCTCCCCTACGCGCCCCGCACAATGCTTACTCCGTGACACTAGGTCAACGATGCCGTTCTCCAAAAAGTGATGGAATGGTGCACTCACCACCGTGGTGATCCTCCTGCGACCGCCGATGACGATGCCGATTCCCGCAAGAAGACCACCGACATCGATGAGTGGGACCAGAAATTCATGCAGGTGGACCAGGAGATGCTCTTCGAGATCATCCTCGTACGTGACCCACGCTCCCTGAACCCAGCTACTGAAGCTAACACAACGTCTACAGGCTGCCAACTACATGGATATCAAGGCTCTTTTGGATGTCGGCTGCAAGACTGTCGCCAACATGATCAAGGGCAAGTCACCTGAGGAGATCCGTAAGACCTTCAACATTCAGAACGACTTCACGCCTGAGGAGGAGGATCAAATCCGTCGTGAGAACGAGTGGGCTGAGGAGTGAGTCTAGATCTACCAAAGACGCATATGGATACACCGCTAACCATTTCGCCAGCCGCTAAACGCATATCCATCTACGCCTTCACCACCAATCTACTCAAAGTGTCATGACTTACTCGCACAACGGTGGACTGGAGGCAAGATCGAATTGCATGGAGGGTTATGAATTATGGAAATGCATGGCGTTGAGAATGCGGCCGGTTCTTTGTTGCTCGTTGCATGCGTGAGTGTTCAACAATACTCGAAGAATATACTTTGGGACTATTGCAGTCTTATTAAATGGCGAAGGAAGAGGGTGCTCTTCAATTCTTCTACAATCAGACAATACTCAGATAGAAGAAGACCTTACATCCAGTGAATGTCCTTGTTCATGTTTGTAGAGTCTCAATGTTCATTTTTCAGCCGGACGACCGTATCGATATCGCAGGTCTTTTGGGAGCTAAGCTGAGACTCCAATAAGAAGCCTCAGAAATTTTTGCTGTAAGACATAGCAAGAGACTTGGCTAATTATCACGAAAGTAGCGTTCAATGCAATGCACATCATAGACCCCTGAGACTGCATTGAGTTGACTTCTTGAAGTTGCACGTTGGTTTTAGAGTGTTTGTAGGTCCATTGTAGTATTACTCCAGAGAGACAGCAGGTAGTTCCATCAGCTCATAGCAGCCTCCACATGCACTTGTCGAAATGCACAATCCTCCCCTAGATGCCATCGATACACATTTCTATTCCAGAAATACCGATATAGCCTCCTCCACCTTCATTCAGATACCGATTCTCGTCTTGCGCCAATGTCTTCGCTTCGCGTTGTATCTGTACCACATCCGAAGTCAGCCTTCGTAACTTTGCCAGGAGCTATTTTGCAAGCTCAAACGCTGCCTGAATAGCAAATATTCTCTGGAATAGCAATAGAGTGGTCACATACCGGATCGTATTGCCAGTGCGTAGACGAATCCACTGTGGGATGGGGCGATTTTGCTTTTGTGCTTTCGCAAGCTTTTGCTTCGTCCGGAAAGACTTGTGGGACTACGCGATCCTCGTCAGCATATAACACAGCAATGCTCACAAAGAGGCATTTCTTACGGGCATGGTGAGGGTTGTGCCGATGCTTCTTGTCGTTGCAGTCGAAAGTTGACGATGATGTTTTTGAATCTGTGTGGGGCTAAATTGATCGCTTAGAATGCCAAGATCGCATCACGTGATCTGAATTTTCAAGCCATGACCAACAAATCTTTCTGGGTCTGCGGTTGCTCACTACAACTATTTCGTTTATCATACTCTACGATCTAGCAAGCTGGTGATACTATGGTCGACTGCTGGTGCTGAACGGTCCATAGGTGATATAAGCACTAGCCTACTTGCAGATTATTATGCGAGCTCCACGGCTCGGATGCCCTTTCAATTCCAGGCAGCACATTCGTGGCGTGTACCTGATTGGCGTGATCGTAAACCGACAGTCCCGTTACCTTCAACATCGTGACGATGAGGCGGTGAATCAAGATATTCCCCGAGTCCGCTTCGGTGGGCGTGAGTCATGCATGAAGATGAGTACCAGCACTTTGACGACCACATACTCCGTGACCGCAGCCTGAAGAAGCGTAAGGTAATACGATTACGTCCAAAAAGGGGAATTGTAAAGTTTAGTAGCGATACTGCGCGCTCCAAGACCGAGATGTGGAGAGACGTTACGCCGTCGAGAACCGCAGGGCAAATAAGCGAACTATTCTAATTGGTCTAGGCCAGTCCGGAAGGTTTGCAGCCGAGCGTAAAGTACAACTCGGTGCAGTCATTTGCTCTATACTTTAGCCCTTACAAATCGAAGCCATGGAGGAATACTGTTGCCTTCATATTTCTCTTATCTTACAATCCTTTGATCGCTGGCCTGATCCTCACCTGAGGTCATTTATAATTCCCTAATAAAACTCTTCCACATACCTTAAGAGCCTCTTTGTTTGAGCATTACTACTGCGGGGCAAACATCAACTGTTGCTCTTCTCTTACTATGTGACATAGCTTTTGGTCTTTTACATCGCCCTCGTTCTGACCCTTCTACCTCTGTCAATTTGCGCCTCAAAATCGCCCCTCCACCTCGAGTGCGTCTCCCACCGACTTGTCCATCATGGACAGCACTGCTGGGGATCTCAACCATGCGGCGAAGGAGTTAGACCTACACATTGAAAAAGGACTACTACGCGACAGCTCAAGCGATGGAGGACTCTCACGGAACGATATGGTGGAAGAGAAGCAAGAGCAGCATTCACACTCCTCGGGATCGTCCTCTGAAGACATTACCAAGCTGGAGCAGCTCGATTCCCATATTGTCAAAGTTGCGGAAGTAAAAGAGGGTGAAGAGGCATACGCGCATCTGCCGGACCATGAGAAGGAGATTGTGAAGAGACAATTGGACGTACCGGCGGTCAAAGTGGGCTTCGCGACGTTGTATCGGTATGCTACAAGGAACGACATGATCATTATTGTGATTAGTGCCATCTGTGCTATTGCAGGAGGGGCTGTCATGCCTCTAATGACGGTCATATTCGGTCAACTTGCGGGCATCTTCCAAGGCTTCTTCAACGGCACCTACACACACGAATACTTCAATCATGAGCTGGACAGCTTCACTATCTACTTCATCTACTTGGCTATCGGAGAGTTCATAACGATCTACATTTGTACAGTTGGGTTCATCTACACTGGGGAGCACATTGCTGGGAAGATTCGAGAACAGTACTTGGCGGCCATTCTGCGGCAGAATATTGCTTTTTTTGACAAGCTGGGAGCCGGAGAGATAACCACACGAATCACTGCCGACACGAACTTGGTTCAGGATGGCATCTCAGAGAAGATTGCTTTGACTTTGACTGCAGTCGCAACCTTCGTGACCGCATTCATCATTGCATTCATCAAGTACTGGAAGCTCACCCTCATTCTCACCTCTACAGTGTTCGCCATTGTTGCTATCATGGGAGCTGGAAGTACCTTCATCATCAAGTACAACAAGCAATCGCTGGAGTCATACGCTTTGGGCGGTACTGTAGCGGAAGAAGTCATCAGCTCCATCAGAAATGCCACAGCTTTTGGCACCCAAGACAAGCTTGCTAGACAGTATGATGCAAATCTAACAGAGGCGGAGAAATGGGGTACAAAGCTCAAGATGATCCTAGCAATTATGATCGCTGGCATGATGGGTGTAATCTATCTCAACTATGGGCTCTCCTTCTGGCAAGGATCTCGTTTCATCGTCTCAGGCGAAATGACACTGTCAGAAGTGCTGACTATTCTGCTCGCGATCATGATTGGAGCTTTCTCGCTTGGAAATGTCGCTCCGAACGCTCAGGCTTTCACTACCAGTGTTGCTGCCGCTGGCAAGATCTACAGTACCATTGATCGAGTCTCACCCTTAGACCCTAATTCGGAAGAGGGGGAGAAACTTGAACAAGTGGAAGGAACGGTCGAGCTGCAGAATATCCGAATGATCTACCCATCGAGAAATGAAGTAGTGGTCATGGAAGATGTCCATCTCAGGGTACCTGCAGGAAAGACAACGGCTCTTGTTGGCGCGTCTGGATCAGGGAAGTCTACGATTGTGGGCCTTGTAGAGCGCTTCTACGACCCTGTGGGTGGCAAAGTGTACCTTGATGGCCATGAAGTCAGCAAGCTGAACCTGAGATGGTTGCGTCAACAAATATCCCTGGTCAGCCAAGAGCCAACGTTGTTTGGTACGACAATATTTGGCAACATCAAGCATGGACTTATTGGTACGAAGCATGAGCATGCGACCATTGAAGAACAGAAAGCACTCATCGAAAGCGCAGCAAAAATGGCAAATGCGCATGACTTTGTCATGGGTCTTCCAGAAGGCTACGAAACTAATGTTGGAGAACGTGGCTTCCTTCTTTCCGGTGGACAAAAGCAGCGTATAGCTATTGCGCGAGCCATGGTTAGCGATCCAAGGATCCTATTGCTAGATGAAGCTACTTCAGCCCTTGATACCAAGTCTGAAGGGGTAGTCCAGGCTGCTCTTGATGTGGCTGCGCAGGGTCGGACAACCATCGTGATCGCTCATCGCCTTTCTACCATCAAGACCGCTGACAATATCGTCGTCATGTCACGAGGGCGTATCGTTGAACAAGGTACTCATGATGAGCTGCTAGAGAAGAAATCTGCATATTTTAATCTCGTCGAGGCCCAACGCATCTCCGCCGAAAATGAGGACAAGAAAGCAGAAGAAGAGACCGAACAGTTGGAAGAGCTGGAAGGGGAAGAATTAGTCAAGTCGTCCTCACCGGAGAAGACCCTGAGTGGTCCAAAGCTCGAACGTCTAGATACTGGAAAGTCGATATCGAGTGCAGTGCTAGAAAATAAGGGCTCTAGCTCGGGTCCTCAGTACGGGTTATGGACTCTGATCAAAGTTGTTGGGAGCTTCAATAGAAAGGAAGTCCACTTCATGCTCATTGGTCTCTTCTTCTCTATCATTGCTGGAGGAGGAAATCCCACTCAGGCAGTCTTCTTTGGACAATCTATAGTAGCATTGTCATTACCACCGCCGCAATACGCCGAGCTCAGGTCCCACACTAATTTCTGGGCTCTGATGTACCTCATGCTGGCCATCGTACAGATATTATCCTTCGGTGCTCAGGGTATAGCATTTGCATACTGTTCTGAGCGCTTGGTACATCGTGCAAGAAGCCAGGCTTTCAGGACGATGCTTCGCCAGGACATTGCCTTCTTCGACAAAGAAGAAAATTCAGCCGGCGCCTTGACATCTTTCCTCTCAACCGAAACAACGCATCTCTCAGGCATGAGTGGCGTTACTTTAGGTACCATCCTTGTGGTCAGCACTACCCTGATAGCCGCAATTTCGCTGTCTTGCGCGATCAACTACAAGCTTGCTCTCGTATGCACCGCGACGATACCGATCCTCCTTGCTTGTGGCTTCCTCCGATTTTGGATGTTAGCAAGATTCCAAGACAGAGCGAAGAAAGCGTACGAGTCTTCTGCGAGCTATGCATGCGAGGCCACCGCTGCGATCCGCACTGTTGCGTCTTTGACTCGAGAAGAAGATGTATGGCAGCACTATCACCAGGCATTGGCCGAGCAAGGAAAGAAAAGTCTGCGATCGATCCTTCGATCTTCGGTTCTTTACGCCTCGTCTCAATCATTCATGTTCCTGTGTATCGCTCTTGGGTTCTGGTATGGCGGTACGCTCATCGCAAATGGGGAGATATCAGAGCTGCACTTCTTCATCTGCTTCTCTGCCATCATATTTGGCGCACAATCTGCTGGAACCATCTTCTCGTTTGCACCAGATATGGGCAAAGCGAAGCAAGCTGCTAAGGAGCTCAAGACCTTGTTCGATCGTATACCAGCGATCGACTCTTGGTCTCCAGACGGCGAGCGATTCAAGGGCATGGAAGGCACCATTGAGTTCCGCGATGTTCATTTCCGCTATCCTACCCGTCCGGAGCAGCCTGTACTGAGAGGGCTCAATCTAACCGTCAAGCCAGGACAATATGTGGCCCTAGTTGGAGCAAGTGGCTGTGGCAAGAGCACGACTATTGCGCTCATGGAGCGCTTCTACGATCCGTTATCTGGAGGAGTCTTTGTTGATGGGAAGGAGATTTCGTCTCTTAATATCAACGACTACCGAGGTTTCCTAGCCCTCGTCAGCCAGGAGCCTACGCTCTACCAAGGTTCGATTCGAGAAAACGTGTTGCTGGGCGCCGATCGGGAAGATGTGCCAGAGAAAGCTATCGTACAAGCCTGCAAAGATGCCAACATCTACGACTTCATCATTTCCCTCCCGTAAGCTCTAACCTCCTCTTCTCTCGTTTAACTACAAGACTAACACATCTACAGTGACGGATTCTCTACGGTAGTCGGCTCAAAAGGTAGCATGCTGTCCGGCGGCCAGAAACAGCGTATTGCGATCGCGCGCGCTCTCCTCCGTGACCCCAAGATTCTCCTCCTCGACGAAGCCACCTCAGCACTCGACTCAGAATCAGAGAAAGTGGTGCAAGCCGCTCTTGACGCCGCCGCACAAGGGAGAACTACTATCGCTGTAGCGCATCGTTTGAGCACGATCCAGAAGGCAGACATAATTTACGTCTTCGACCAGGGTAGGATAGTGGAACATGGTACGCATACCGAGCTGCTGAGGATGAAGGGGAAGTACTTTGAGCTGGTCAACTTGCAGAGTTTGGCAAAGATGCACTAGATGAACTAATCGTTCGAGTTTTGTCTGGTTATTTAACGGATGGTAGTTCGGCGGCATTCGCTGGCGTTGTGGGAGCGGAATGAGCGAGTCATGCATAGCGATGGTGTTGGTGGCTAGCTTGCTCTTGCTCATTCGCGCAGCTGAGATGGATGATTAGCATTGTATACATCAAGCCACCTCTACTCGCTTCTTAGAGACACACCACAAGATCAATGAATCAATTCCTATGACTCCCTTGTATTTGTGCCATCAGTCTGAGTCTCCCATGCTTTGACACCGGGAATCGATGCTCAATCTCCCTCGGCAACGTCAAAGTCCTTGTAAACATCTCGCACCCTTACGCCCCGGGTATCAGCTATAATGCCCATGAGTCCTTGCCCAACGTCGCGGATTTCGTTGTAGTCGTGAAGCAGCTTGATGTGGGCTTTGACAGTTGCCTGGGCGTCTTTGTTCCTAGGCCGAAGGAGTCAGAGGTGTAGGATAGCAGAAAAGACGAAAGTGCAACAGAAAAGACTTGACCGGTCCTTCCCAGTATGAAGGTAGATCACATTCGTAGAATATATAGGACTCTTGAAGCGTGCCACTTCTTCGACTCCAGAACGAAGACAAAATTGACACAGGAGAAAAGTCTGTCATACTTAAGCTTCCCATTCACTTCCCCTCGCTTCCCTTCGGTCTCCTCTATCTGTCTTTCCAGAGATTCAATCTTGGCTTGGAGATTTGCCTGATATCATTTTCAATCAGTAAGGCTAGGAGCTTTGATGATTTTAAGAGCACGAAGGGCGCACAATCTTCTTTTCTTCGGCAATTTTAGCTGGAGATGGTGAAGGCGAAGATAGCACTGGTGGATTGAGTTGCGAAGCTTCTTTGGATAATGATGGGGCCGGAGAAGAGATTGGTGGATCAGGTTTAGAAGCGCCTTTTGGAGATGATGCAGCTGGAGACGAGATTGGTGGATCAGGTTTTGAGGTTCGTTGTGCAGACGGTGAAGTCGAAGGCGCAGCGTTATGGTCCGATTGCTTCTGAGGAGGTGCTAGAGGCGAAGACATTATGAGAGACACTTTGGTGGTAGTGTTTGTAGAAAAAGTCGGGACAGTTAAGAATTTGCTTAAAAAAGTGCTAAAGAAGCACTACCAAATACCTCGGGAATAAACGTTCAACAATGTGCTAGGGAAGTTCTTTGGTAGAGACCATCTCCACCATTGTTGTTTCGCCTCGGGAACCTCTCGAATTGTTTGTGGAGAGCCTTTACTCAAGCTACCAATTTGTAGCCCTACTGGATTGCTGTTTGTGGCAAAGGGGTGGAAAGGGGTCAGCCTCGAGAGAACTCGGCAGCGGAGTGATTTCCGCTGTTCTCCGCCAACTTCGAGGAGAAACGACATTTGCCTCCCCTTGACGCTTCATCTCATTCAATTCGAATCGCTAACTGCTTCGACCCACGCTAGCCGAATCTCGAGGATACTTCAGTATCCTACCTGAAGAGACAATGCAAGCACCGTCACACCAGCGCACACTCAGCTCATAATCTTCTCCACCACTTCCGCGTCAGCATCGCTCACATCAATCATGTCTCTCCCCCTCCGCCTTACAGCACTTTTCTACCTCGTCGGCTATGTCTTCGCACACGAACACCACATGGACGAAATACTCGAAGGGGAAGCCGTCTCCGCCAAACCTATCGACGCCATCCTCTGGATCCACATTCTCATCCAGATCTTCGCCTGGGGCATCATCTTCCCCACCGGCATGGTCCTCGGCATAGTCCGCTCTCGATGGCACGTCCCATGCCAAACCCTAGGGGCCATGCTCGCTATCGTCGGATACTTTCTCGGCCATGCGCATGGAGGGCGCCAGTTTGCGCCGAATGTGCATGCTTCTATGGCGACGATGCTTATGATTATGCTCATTGTCCAAGTTGTCATGGGAGTGTATTTGAAGCTGCATTTGGAGAAGGGGATACATGCACGGCTACGGAGGTATACGGTTATGATGCATGGGATGATGGGGAAGGCGATGCCGGTTGCGAGTTGGGTGCAGATGCTGTTTGGAGGCATTACGGCTCTGGGATTCTGTCGGGATGATCATCTAGGTCAATGTCTGGCGCATTTTATCATGGGCAGTGCGTTTATCGGCTATGGCATCGTTCTTACCATCATTCTTCTGGTCGGACAGCTCTGGTTGAAACGGACTGGTCGCAGTCAAGAGTTCTTCGACAGCCTGCTCATTGCGGCATGGGGGTGCGTCAATACCTTCACGGAGCACAGTTGGGGTGAGCCGTGGGTGAAGAACGATATACAACATACGACCATGGGTATCGTGTGGTGGTGCGCTGGGCTTTTGGGGGTATGGCTGTCAAGAAAAAGAGATGGGACGCCGAGAAGGAACCTGTTTCCTGCGATAGTCATCATGCTTACTGGGTGGGGCATGAGCGCGCACCCACAGTCGTTGGAGATGAGCACACACATCCACACGGTCTTTGGGTACACTCTCATGGCAGCAGGAGCTGCGAGAATAATTGAAATTTCGTTTGTACTGAAGGATGCGAACTCGCTGTCTGAAACAAATTACGAGGCGACGAACAGCTTTCAATTCCTTACTCCTTTTGTAAGTCCTTCTATTCAACCTCCCCCAAGGGGTCTATGCATCTGCTGACCGCTTTCACAGCTCCTCTATACCTCCGGTTTCCTCTTCCTGGGCGCTACAGAAGAACAAATGGCCCTCCTCGCCACTGCTCAGGTTACCCACGTCTCATACATCCTGCTACTTTACAGCATATCATTCCTATTATTTCTCTTCGTATCCATGCTGCTGCACCTGTACGCTACCCATGCGTGGCCTCTTGATGCTCAGTCAAAGAATTTACCAACCGGCACGGCAAGTGGTCACGTGGGAATTGTTGACAGGAGGGTGAAGGATGCAGAAGAATTTGAGTTGGAGGGGCTAATGAGTGATGATGAGGGGGCTGAGGATAGTCCAGGGGCGTTGGGGAGGAGGAAGGAGAATGGAAGGGTTACGGGCTAGGTTTGTAGAGCGTCAAATTCGCGGACCAATCTCACAGAAAAATTAAAGACCTCATTCGTTCTAAGCTTGATGTACCCAGTACATTACACTCCTACAATCAATCTGACAGACGCAAGTCTTTATGAGACTGACGGCTCGGGTACTTTCAGCCTCCAGGTCGAAAGCGCTGATGTTACCGGAGTATGATGTCCTGACAGAAGGGGATTGGCCTTATTGCGATTCAGAGGAGGACGACTCTGATGGAGGTGATTATGATTCTGACTCTGATTGTGGTGATTCAGAGCTAGACGAATTTATTGTAGACGAGACAGATGCAGCAGAGGATGAGGGATAGCGGGAGGAAGACTAGGGACTAGCAGATCTGGTTGCAGATGGTTGTCCTCCAAAATGCTCTATGGCAGCTTGTCTATTCTTGCCCGCTGCGAATGGAGGTCCTCGTCATCCCCTTTGCAAATCTCACCACCGCCCTCGATGCCACCCACTTGATTTATGCTTTTCCCAAAGGCACCTGGGTCGAGAACTCTGCCACACGCCACGACGGCTCCATCTTGACCACCCTCGTAACGAAGCCAGACATTTACATGTTCGGTCGCCGTGCCCTTCGACCTGAACCTTTCCTCGTCCACAGCTTTTCCAGTCTCAGGTTGACGAGCGTCACCGGCATAACCGAATCATCGCCAGACACTTTTCAAGTGATAGTCGCCAACACAAGTCTCGCAACCCTGACTGCTGCCCCCGGCCCAAACCACATCTACAGTGTCACCTTTCCCCCAGGCTGCATCTACGAGCAAGGTACCGCAGTCACAACCGAAGCCAAACTCACCGCTTCCCTCCCAGACGCCGGGCTGCTCAACGGCCTCACGACTCTTAACAATTATACAATCCTCGCCGCGGACTCCCGCAAAGGCGTCGTCTACGCTATCAACACCATCACAGGCGCCTACCACATCGCCATTTCGGACCCTCTGCTAGTCGGCAATAGCCCCACGGGTCAAGTGGCCACCGGTTCCGGCGTCAACGGCATCAAAATCCGTGGCTGCTACCTCTACTTCACCAACACGGCCGGATCGCTTTTTGCCAAGGTTGAGATCGACCTCATCGGCGGTACTGCAAAGGGGGCCGCTACTGTCGTTGCTCGATTGGCAATTGGACTGGGGTTCGCTGTTTTCAACCTCGACAGTCAAGGGAACGCGTACATGGCTATCAGGAGCGGGGATGAGATTTCGTTGATTAGCGCGAGAAATGGGAAGCAGAGGATCATCGCTGGCATGGTGAATGGCACCGAATTAGTCCAGCCGACTTCTATATCGTTTGGTAAGGGACTGGGGGAGGAGGAATGGGCGTATGTCACGACTGGGGGTGGGAGCACTGGGGGTGGCAGCTTGATCGGGATTGATATTAGACAGCACTGAAAGACTGTTAGACCAAGAAGTATTGGTGGCGCGAAATTGTTTTCTGCATTGGTGCATCTCGGTACCTGAATTCCTGATCTGTCTTGATAGCATTCATTGTAATCAATTTGGTCCTCATCTCGCTCCTTGATTTTCCAAGGACCTGTGACACTTTTAAAACAAATAACCCACTAATATCCGATTGCTCCTCCAATTTTCTTGATTGTGTCGAATGTGGAGCTTGCCCTAAGGAGTCTAATATCGACGTGTTCAACCGTGCCCACATAGAGGTTGGCTGGTGAAAAACCCTACAAATCAACCGATCACGTCAAACTCATCGACGAACCATAAATAATAGTAGCCAGAGCCCGAAGGGAGGGAGCAGCAACTGAAGGGTAGCGAGATCTGGGCTAGCCGTAGAACACGCTTCACCGGATGAACTATTTCCCTTGTACATACAACATGCCATACTTGAGATTAAGTTGGTCAATGTGACCAAGCCAGCTTTGACCGCCATAGGCTGCAAAGCTATTCGTGAGCGCGTCAGGAAAGTCGACCCCACACATCGGTCTTCTGAAGAGGCACGTCAGGAGACTTTTAAGAGTGGGAGGCGTAAGCTGAGCCTCAGCACTTTCCTCGAGATTGGAATTAGAGCCGGAGACAACTCCTTCGTAAATGCAGTCTTTGGGATCCGGAACCCTTGACGTTTTATAAAGTGTAGGGATTTCGAGAAAACACGAATTTGAGAAGTTGGGATATGGCTGGCTGGAGTAGAGGCTGAGAAAATTGAAGGAGGGAAGAGTGGAGGGCGGGCTTTCTATACTTATGTTGACGTCTCACCCTCACGCACCCTGCTCATCCTGGTACCCCCCACACTTAGGCTACCAGTCTCACCAATCTGTGAGGGTGAAGCGACCAATAATTGACCAAGCGGATCGAGACAAAGGAGGAAAGAATCTTAGTATTGTAAATTGGACTCGTAAGATTGTTTGGTTTAAAAAAGGCATAGCGGCGGGTCCGGATGTAATGTATTTAAGATTGACAGGATTCATACCTCGATTCCAGGGCTGGGACATATAACGCTAGCGTAATTATATAGAACGCTGGCTCAGAGATGCTCGATGTTGGAGCCTGAAGAATTTTTGGTCGAAACAAGCTTAGCGGCTGGGTCCGTCTGGATATATTTGATACCAACAAGATTTATATTTTGCTTCCAGGACTTGGAAACAGAGTGCTAGCGTTCTTAGATAGAATATTAGCTCCGAGATGCTGAGATTTGGATCAAGATGGGTTGATCTGAGGTAGGGATAGCGGTCCGGTCCAGAGTGAACATATATTTAGTGTCCACGGAACAGATCTCTGAGACCAGACTCAAAAAGCGTTGATACATTCTTGGAAGATAGGTAGCATCAATTGCCCTGACATCGCATGTGGCTAGCTCACTACCCGTCTTCTACTGATCTTTCTTCCTCGTCTCCTTCTTCGTTTCCCACCCAGTATCTTTCACTATAACCCCAAGTAACCGCCAACATACCCACAGGAAACCCAAAAACACAACACCCACAGTCCCACCATCTACCCAGTTAGCCCTCATCAAGTCCAGTACAGGCACCTTCAAATTCTCAACCAATGGTTTCCCGTGACTGATAGGTTGTAAATGATAGAACATAGTCCGCGGTCCAAACAAGCCATCGTAACCTAGATTCACTCGATCAAAGGGATTCGTGTTCATTTTCGTCCCTTCATCAGAGGGACATGCCCAGAAGACAATGGGCCAAGGGATTGATGCGTTCCGTTGGCCATCATGTTGAGCTAAGACGGGGGCAAGATACCGGAGGTGGAGCGGGATATCAGCATGCCACGATCCTCCTGATTTAGTTGAGGGCGCAAGTTCCAACAGAAGAGCAGACCCCCACTTCGGTATGGCCCATTCTGGAGCTTCGAGACCAGTCTCACCAGAGAGGGCGCGGATGGAGTGGAGGTTATTGGAGGCGAGGAAGTTGGGAGAAGAAAGTTGGTACTTGTCTATAAAAAGCGAGGAGGGAAGAGTCAGGTAGGCGTGAAGAGTGCACTGTTCAGAGGGGGGTTTGATGGCCAAGGGTAGTGCTAGGCGAAGGGTTGGGTGGAGGCCGGTCGGCTCTATGAAGCTGGTAGAATAAGTACTGCCAGAAGCGGCAGTGTAGTGACGAGAGGGAAACGAGAAGAGTGTGGGATCTTGTAGCGGTCAGCCCAGACCTGCGAATGAGGGGAATCGCTGTAGCGTACTGGGCTTGCTGTCCTCTCCAATTACCGCCAGAAAGCCTCCAAGCGATAGCTCTTCGGGGTGAGTGGCCTTCTCCTTTGAGAGCACACCAACTTCTACTTTCATGGAGCCCCCACGATTATCAACCTTTTCGTTCCATGTTCTCGAATTTGGACTGGTATGCCAAAATGCACTCATAGTGAAAGATTGGGATATTGTATCATAGTCGACATCGAGATAATCGACAGATCGGAGAGCCTCTGCGCTAGCCTTGCACGAGGCGTCGTTGGCGCATATTTTTTGCTGTATGTAGGTGACTAGGTCCTTCAAAGATGGGAGGAGTTCATGGTATTGCGACGCTGATGAAGAGGCGAATCGTCCCGAGAGCACTGGTAAGCTAATGAATGAATCCTTTGGTATTGCACATTTTACGCGTCCCCCAAATGTCTTCTCTAAGAGTGGGCAGAGCAAGTCACTACCATAATGATCAGACGTAGTGATCAGAGTGGCGAGCAGGGTGACTGCTTACATACGCAGTTTGATCTTTCTGAGGAGTAAACAGAATGTGCAATCCAGGGGAAGCTGTTGAGACGAAAGGCGCAATTGAAGCGTAGGGCTTCTCTGACACCCATCTGATATGCAGCTCGTGGCACTGTTTCAAGACTCGCCAAAGCTACTATCATCAGTCAGGCTCATTTGCAGTGGCACAAGCGCTTGGTACCTCTTGAGGAAGCTCATACAAACTGTATGTTAGGCGGTCTTCTCGCGCCGCCTTCAAAGACTTTACGTGAAGCGTATCATTCTGGAGATCAAGCTGCTTTGGATCGAAGGTATCTCCAGGGTTATGGACAAAAGTGATGCGTTCTTTCATTTTGCATGCGCTGCTCATTGGCAGCTTTGATACTGGAATAAGTTACTACTCTCAAAACCCAGAGCTCGAACAGGGTTCAGGAGATCGCCCGCTTAGGGTTCGGCAGCGGGATCACGCATTAGCGTCGCCAGGCTACAATTTGGCGGGGGGTTCGATTTTCTCGAAAGACCACTTGTTCATATCTAAAGCTATAATTCTTCTATAACACTCCTTTAACAGGTCTTCAGGCTCTTTAAATCCCTAGGCGCCCTCCAGAAGGGCCCTATCCGGTTATTCCGAGCAGGTTCGCTCCATAGGATTTTCTTTGAAATCCATCTCTCACCAGATCTCACGCCCTTAGGATGCATCTCCCAACCCACCTCTCGGTCTTAATTCTGGTCCTGACTACCACCATCTACGCCGCTCGCCCGAAACCAGAACGAGTCCTCCTCTCAAACGTTAAAAGCCTCACTCTGCGCAAGGACCTAAAAACCACTCACAACCGCGTTTCCGCCGCACCTCAGCTAGCATGCATAGGCGGCACCGCAAAAGGTCTCTACGAAATCGACGTTTTACGATGTAAAAATGCGGGCTCCTCATATGGCGACGAAGACATCCAGTGGACCTGCGCCGCCTCCCTCCCCTCAGAATTCAAATTGGGCAGCACAGACGTGATATGCGAGGGTTTCGCCTCGAGCGACGATGAATACGTCCTGAAAGGCAGCTGTGGGGTCGAATACTGCCTGATGCTCACGGATATCGGCGAGGAAAAATACGGCCGAAAAGGAAAAGGTCTATGGGACGACTACAAGCCCGAGGGAGGATCATCAAGTTTTGTATCATTCTTCTTCTGGGCCATCTTCATTTCAGTAATTTGCTGGATGCTCTACGCCGCCTTCATTCGCGACCATGGCCCACAGCGTCCGGGAAATCGACCTGGCTTCGGAGGCTGGGGAGGCGGAGGTGGAGATAATGATGATCCACCACCACCATACGATTACCACCCATCGCCAAAGCCCAAGGCATCTTCATCAAACAGAGCGCCAAGAGCTGCTCCCGCGCAAGCTCAGCCTCAGGCGGGGTGGAGACCGGGGTTCTGGACTGGTGCACTGGGTGGTGCGGCAGCAGGGTACGCGGCCGGTAATAGAGGGCAAAATCAGCACCCGAGGACCCAGGAACCCCAAATGAGAATGCGTGATAACGGAGAGGGAAGTTCGAGGTGGGGTGGAGGTGGAGGTTCTAATTCGAGCGCCGGTGGTTCGTATGGATCTAGTAGGCATGAGAGCTCGGGGTTTGGGGGGACGAGTAGGAGATGAGATTGGGTGAGAGAAATGACGAAAAACGGGGGGCAACGCAATTACTGGTTTATTGGGCTTCTTTTGAGCTTCGGCGTTTGGGTCTGATCAACGATACCCCAAAACGAAAACGAAATCTGCTTCTGCTCTTGAGATAGGCTTTGGATAGATCACTACCTAGGAGGTAGCTTAAGCAAGAAGCTTCACTATCGAACTCTTGTCTTTGGCTTCACATATCTCTCTGCTAAGATGTGTCTGTGATGTCAAGAGTGAGAGAAAGCATTGGCTAGCCGCGTGCATATCAGCCTAATCTGCCACGCCTAATCTTCTACAGGCAGCTCAACTCCAGCGTTCGCAGCTGCGCGCCTAGCCCGCTTGCCCCTTTTCTTAGGTTCGCCCTTCTTACGCTTTGGACCCTTCTTCTTCCCCTTCCTTCCCCTGTTCTCCTTCGTGGAAGACTCTTCTCCAGCTGTGGTCTCTCCTCCACCTGCCGCACCCTCGTTGGCGATGAAGTCCTCTCTCTCCTTTCTCTGTTCTTCCATAGCCTGCTTCTCCTGAGCGGTCTCTTCTTCCAATCGCTTTCGATCTTCTTCAATTTCCCTCTCCAACTCCTCAGGATCATCGAATTCAGTCCCTGCCATCTTTTCGAAATCTGGTAAATCGACTGCTAGTTTTTCGCCTAGCAATGTGGCTTTGATTCGTTCAAGATTCAACTTCTCCTCTTTCACAAATTTGAGCTTGACCTTATGTCTTGTCCGGCCAGGAAACATCTTGCTAATCATTTCGAAATCAGTACCGAACATGCGTAGCCCGTCATAGAACCTTTCTGTAAGCAGCTCGTTCCAGCCACCACTCTTGTCTCGCTTCATGTAGGTACCTTGGTTCATCTTCCGTGTGAGATCGGACTCCTCGATGCTGTCCAATTGTCCCCCCGCTCGTTCTTCCGCAGCTGCTGCATGGCGATCAATTTGCAACGAGTCTTCGTCTATTCTAATCTCGCCGTTGACTATGATTGTATTGGGTACATTTTGGGCGACACTCTCTTCTCGCGCATTCCGTGCTCTTAGTCGCTCTATGCGCTCATCAGCTGTCTCGACGGGAGCTTCATTCTCAGGCTCAACTTGTCCCATGAGCTCTTGTAATTCTCTTTGCTTCTTGCGCACAAATTCTGCTCGCTCGAGTTCGCGCAAATCGATCTCCCGTTTCGATACCCTGCCCGTGCGACTGTCTCTGCAAAGGTCGGCCATTTTCATCTCGGAAGGCTCGATGGTAATTGTCTCAGCACCTTCAGGCGTCGCTGCTCGCTTCTTCCTCCGACCCTTGTTCGCTGGGTCTTTGGATGAGCCTTGTACAGCGTCCTCGACAATGTCAGCTGCTGTATCTTGAGCGCTCCGCTGCTTTTTCTTTCTCGTGTACTTTCTTTTTGGCTTAGTAGGCGCTGGATCCCCCTCAATCTGTCCGGAGGAGGCTTCGTTAGCGCCTGCAAGCGTCTCGGATGTGGTCCCCGGGTCCCTCTGAACCCCTTTGCCCTTTGCGTTTTTCCTTGGCTTTTTAGCCTTCGCTGATGGGCCTTGTGTTGCTTCCGCAACTACCTCAGCTGCCGCCTCTTCGATCTGTCTCGTCCGTTTCGCTTTTGCTGACACCCTGGGCTTCTTCGCCTGTTTAGCCGGTTTTGACGCACTCGGTGCCGCCGCTCTATTAGACCCCTCTGCCATAACTTCACTGTTGTCCGTAGTGGGTAAAGGCACATTCGCATCTGCGTCGGCAGTGGTCGGTCGGGCATTTCGAGTTTGCTCTAGAGGCTTCTCTATCCTTCGGCGCTTAGCAGCGGGTGCTTCAGTGTCTCGAATTGCATTATTAACGACCGGGGCATTAGCTGAGGTAGGTGCGCCAGTAAGAGCTGGAACAGAGGCCTCTTTCTGCGCAGCGGTCGAGGGGTTCGCAGTGGGGCTGGTATCAGAAGGTAAGGCGTTGGACACATCGGACGCGGCAGCACGACTGGTAGGCTCAGAAACCTGGCTTTCTTGACGAGCCTGAATACCTTGTGACGGCAGTTGAGAGATCTGGCCAGGCTCAGATGGTCGTTTCTGGGGGACGACAGAAGCTACCGATGTTGGGCTCGGTGACGAGACGTGTCCAGGAGGAATGGCAGTCAGCGTAGCCACATCTTTCTGAGCGGGGGCTCGTGGCGCAGCTGTGACTGGCGGTTGGGTGGATGCTGGTGTGGGTAGGGATGTAGAGGGTGTGCGCGAAGCTGCAACGCGTTGTGGCTGGGCCTGAGGCTGAGGAGTTTGCGACTGTACCTGTCTATCAACGCTGGGCCTTGCAGAAGTCTGAGTAGAGGTAGAGGGTGCCGGACGTCGACCTGGTGCTGCTCTTGGAGCGAACTTCTTCCCCGATTTATCTGTACAACAATGAGCAAGGATACGCCGCTCAACAGGGTGAAACACGCACTGATGACCGAACTGCCCAATGCCGACATTGGCTCCCCGACTATGTTGTGGGAACACCACCGGCACAGAAGAAATTGGCTTACACCAAAGTGTATACGTAGTTGCATCTGAGTATCTGCAATTGAATCATCGCGGAGTGCCAAGATTTCGCGGATCTACTAACTTCAAAGGGTCAAGCCCAGAATTAGCGTTAGCCGTTACGACTTCGTGGACTTCCTCGAAAAAATAAAACTTCTCCTGACAGCATCCCTACAATCAACACCATTTTGCCTTCCAGGTCGCCGCAAGGGCCGCTCTTTCCGCTACATCTATGTCCAGTCAACAGATTTGAGGCAGTCGCTGTTGAGCTTAAGGGTCATGACCCTCATTCAAAGCAGAACCGTCTCCCTTTCTTCTTCTGATCTTATCAAGATGGAAGAGAGGAAACGGCCCGCTCCTCACGATCATGACAACACCGAGCCCCCTCTCAAGCGGCAGGCAACGACTGTCAATGGCGCTCCGAAGGGCCACATTGACGCTGACATGCCCTGGAAGGATGATCTCGAGGTGAGCAAGCCTTGCGACTTCTAGCGCTCCTTCGCCCCCCCTCCGGATAAACGCATATATTAAGACTGCTTTACACGCCCGTATTGAATCTGGCTAACACACCCGATATGTATAGTCATTCCAAAAGGAGGCCATCTACCGGCAGATGCAGGAATACAAGCGGGACAGGAATAGTCTAGAAACAAGGCTGAAAGACATGACAAAGAAAGCATTGCACCACGATGAACACCTAATGCTCATAGATGCTTGGTTCAGCGAGGTGAGCACCGTACCAGATACATACTTCCCGCTGATACTGATCACTGATTTAATATAGTTGCTCGACGAAATCAGGCTTCTGATTGGAAATTTTGACAGCCGCAGAACATTTTCAACTTTTCCAACCACTCTTTTGGCGTCGGACTCTGAGGTTTTCAAAGAGCATCTCCGTTCGAGATCGACAGATATATCTTCTGCAATATCACAGCTGTTTTCTTCAGCGCCAGCCTCTGCACCAGAAGTCTCTCAGTATCAGTCCCGTATCGCGCAACTCCTTGAAGCCGAGAAAGGACATATCATTGAATTAGAGAAGAATCGCCTTGAAAAAGAGAAACTGGTCGAGCGCCTAGAGGATGCTTCCCTGAGATACATGATCGCAGAGAAAAAGCTTGACCGCGCGAAAAGCGCAACGGTAGCGAAACTTGAGAAACAGGCTCTAGCTGGAGGCCAGAATGACGCAGGCAGTCACGTGGGCGGAAACGGTCAGGAATCAACCGACGGACAGATCGAATCGAAAGCCGTGAACGGAGAAGAGCTGTTGGAGGCTGAAGAAGCGCGAAAAGAAGCCGTGGCTGAATCTGCGAAACGCAAGGAACAGCTAGAAAGTCTCGAGGCGGAGAATGCGGTGCTTACAGCTCAAGTAACGACTCTGAACAATCGACTTTCACATTTATCAGACGACGACTATAGCAAGACCGATCTCTTTAAGCACCTTAAATCTCAACATGAAGATGTGATAAAAAGAATCAACAATCTGGAGGCTACTAATGTCCAATTACGGGAAGAAGCGGAGAAGCTCCACGCGGAGCGGACTGCATACCGCGTTCAACTGGAAAAGGAATTCCAATTGGTAATTGCAGAGCGGGAAGCTCACCTTGCCCAAGCAGAGAATGACCTAGCGAGGATTAGATCTGGCAGAGATGAGCTCATAGCCGAAGTTCAGATGAGGAAGACTGCCCAAAGCCAGGAACGGATGTCCGTCGAGCAGATCAAGGAAATAGCCAGTGCTAAGGATGAGCGGATCAAGGCACTAGAATCTGAGATAGGACGACTGAAACTTCAGACTAGCGAATCTGAGGACCACCCAAGTCCACCGTCGAGTCTAGATGGCCTGTCCACCGAAGAGTTGCAGTCGCGGTATTCAAATCTCGAAAAGCAGTATTCATTGCTGAACAACGAACTCCAGTCAATGGGGACCGCCTTCAAGAAGACATCCGGACTTGCATCGCAGAAGGTCGCACATGTCTCAGCTTTAGAGGAGAAGTCCATACGACTAAGCGCGGAGAAGTCAAGGGCAGACCAGAAGTACTTCGCAGCCATGAAAGCCAAAGAAGCGCGCGAGCAAGAGGTCAGGACGCTGCGCTCGCAGAACAACAAGAGCTCAGAAATGGTCTCTTCGCTCAAGGACTCGGAAGCAGCCAACCGAGCTCTACAAGTCAACCTCGAAAAGCAGATTGCTGAGATCAAAGAATCGCTCAATGGCATGGAAACTAAGCATCGGGCCTCGCAGCAGCAACTGGCGGAGCGAAATATTCAGCTTGATGGTCTGAAAGCGCAAGTCGAGGAGCTCAAGAAGAACCTTGAAGCAAAGGACACTTCCGCGAGCGCCACATCAACCGCTTGTCGCAAGGCTGAAGTCGAGGTCTCGTCTCTCAAAGTCCGCCTGGAGGAAACGCAAAAGAGCCTGGAGATGTGGAAGACGAAAGGCCTGGGCAATGAGAGCGGCGAGTACGAGATGTTACGAGTAAGTCCAATCTTTCGACATCGCTTTGTCTTCCTCACTAATATAATTGCCAGATCATGGCACTCTGCACTGTGTGCCACAAAAACTTCAAAAACACGGTCATCAAAACCTGCGGACACCTTTTCTGCAATGAGTGCGTTGAGGAGCGAACCTCTAACCGATACAGAAAATGTCCGAATTGCAATAAGTCTTTTGGAGCGGGTGATGCGATGCATATCACGCTCTGAGCTTTGCTTGAGGATCAGCAATTACAGTAACAATTGAATTGTTTGGCTGGCTTGTGAGCTTGTACTTTTAGGACTCATTTTCTTTCGCGGCTATTCTGGCTAGGCTTCGGCGGTTAGGATATATAAAGTAGCTTCAGGACCATTGGCTTGCGCCAGACGGACGCAATCGAGCGCTTCTTGTATCATACTCACAATTCTTAGTTGAGCAAAACTTGGCCAGTATGGCTACTACTTATTGTTGTTGCATTGGAATCGGGGCACCATGATGATTTGAGAACCATCATATCTAGTTCAAGCAACGATCAAGCGCCTATGCTATGCTACATTATCATCAGCTTCTCGCATTGATACCCTGCTCTGCCATGCACCGAACCCCAGCCAGTCAGACAAAAACTCTCTCAGCTGCTCGCTCCTCTGATCACGATCAAAATCCTCTTCGTTTCTGTCCCCCTTCCCACTTTCAAGACAGCCCTCACACAGTCCCGGCAATGCTCAATTCCCTAATCTCTCCCAACACCTGCTCAACCCTACTATCCAGATGCCCCTGCGCATACTGCTCCCTCGTATCCGCATCCAAGAATTGCTGCACCTGCGCCATCCTAGAATATGCCTCCGCGCAAAACCTCAATTGGATCTTCACCAGTGCCTCAAAGCTCGGATCCAGATACGGTACGCGGAGATCAATCAGTTGGGGTAATTCGGAGAAGAGTTGCTCGTTTAGGGCTTCGTAGGCTGTTTTAGCAAGATCGGATTCTCGCTCTGCGCGGGGCAATTTGGTGGGGTCTTTGTCCGGTTTTTCGACTAGCTTTTTTACGCGGGCGCGGGTTGCGTCGTAGTCGAGGAGTTTGTGGTTGCGTTTTTTTATGCCTGTGGTGGGGTCAGTAGGGGTTGTGCTTGGGTGGAGGAGGCGGAAGTGGCAGGGAGGGTAGAGACGAGACGAGACGAGACGTACATTCATTTATGTCGGGGAAGTAGGCAACAAAGCGTGATATGGGTTCAAGGACGGTTTGTCTATAGCTGGGTGTCAGCCCGTGCCCTTCTAGCCTTTGAATGCTTCTGAGGGTATACCTGAAAGGTCCGTCTAGTGCTTTGATAGTCTCGGTATCTAGGTCTTCTACTGCTTGCTTGTAGCTTCTGCTGACCCCATCATTGGCACCTGCATCTCCGTAGAAAGCGTCTATTGTCTCTGCAATCCGCATTTGTGATGCTGTCATAGCTGTATCTCCAATATCAGATCAACCGCACTCCTGGCTGGCATGGTACTTTTCTCCTACCTCGTAATGAGTCTAGGTATCCCTTTGCTTCTTTCTGTAGTCTATTTGCCGCTGCTTCCATTGTACGGTACCGCCTGTTCCACGCCGCCTTAAATCAGCCAGACGTTCCCCTTCAAGTCCGCAGGTTGGTCTTGTGCCTGTTTATAGGGTTACATACCTTTCTTCCACCTCGTAGTCACGGTCATTAGTCTTCTCGACATGCCCTTAGATATTCGGTGAGCCCCGCCGTTTCTGCACGAATGTATGCGGCATACCCGTCTTCATCATCACCTGGGTGGTCGCCCGGTTGGCGACCTTCTTAAACCCTAGATAGATGGTCAGTCATCCGTCATAGTTGGCTGACCAGAATTTTGGGAAGCTGAAGAAGGAGCTCGTACCCGCCCATGACATGTTGCCTGATGCTGTGCTTCGGAAGCTTGGGTTTGAGGTCGGATTGTACAAAATGAGAGCTGATGAGTATCAAGAGATGGTCAAAAAGTGAACTTGAAAGACGTAATGCAAAATCGTTGAGCGGTTGTACATGTTAGTGGTTACGAATTCAACAGCACAAATGTCTTGGCACGAGGATCGGGACAAGAGTTTTGGTACGAATTAGAACACACCGTGTCACCTTTATACCACAACAAGTCATGAAACCCCCTCCTACTCTGCAGGTATCCCGACCTTCTCATTAGTAGTGACCATTGATTCGAAAAATTTCTGGGTTGAAATGGAGAAAAGGTGTGATGTTTAATGCGGACGCCTGATTTTCACCACGATTTTCTCCCAGGATCCTGTCTCCAATCCAGCACTTCACCCGTATTGTTTTAGCTCTCCGTCTGGATAATTGAATAGTCCTACAGCCTCAGCTTTCGAGACTAGTTCGAGGCAGGGTCTCCTGCGGGCCACTGCTGCTCTATATCCGATGTCACGTTTGCTGCGAGCGTGCTTGTTTTTCGTACCGCACATTACTGGTCACCGTTTTCCTCGCAAGCCTGCCCCAGCATGGCAATTACTCCGTTGACACCTACGGCTTACAATAGCTCACGATGTCGATCCCCTACGACAGTGATGACCTGTTGGAGATAAGTGGACCTCCCTCCCTCATTGTGTGGTAGTGACCTTCAGACAACCCGTCATATTCGATCGCCTGGCAGGGTGCCAGATCTCAACGCACCACCAAAGACTTCAACTTTCCACCAAGACAACGCCGGGCCAAAGATTCAATTTTCGCGATTTGCTTTGTCCTCTTTGGTCAAGACATATCGCCGTGACTTCATCAAAAGCTTTCTCGTGCATTGGATTATGTTCAAGACCTTTCGAGGTAAGGTTTGCGCATTTACGAACCATAGGCTCTCAGCCAGTGGATGATTAGTATCTTTATTCTCAAGCTTCAGGAAGATCTTCTTCCAACTCTCGGGACACTGGCATACTCATTCCTTGTGAGGGTGTATTATGACTGTACGAGTACGTAGTACATGGTCAGCGATAGGAGGCTGCCTTGACGCTCGCCCTTCTCTGCTCACCGAGCAGCGAGGACTAAATTCCGTCCATGATGTACAATGCAACTTCCTTCGGTAACCTTCTCCGCTGATCTGCGGGATAGAGTGGGGAAATCTGGGGTGTATAATCCGTTGACTCATTTGGAAGAAAGAGCTGCCTCGGTGATCATGCTGACTGCTGACACGGTACTAGATTGCAGATTACTCCAGTGCGATATATCTGAGTTTCCACTGCCAGTCAAGTGCTCGATTCACGCCCGAACAGACCGTGTACAGTCCTGGTCCATTCTGTCGACATGTGCTACAACTTAGAATACCATAAGACACAAAACCGTTGCGCTGTCCACACGCGGATCACGGCACCCAGCCGTACAATGTCAGCACCATTTTCGTATTGCATATGTTCATGTAGTATTCCGTTGGTCACATCACCAATTGTCACAATGGTCAGCACCATCGTCGTCCCACCTCCGTCCTCTCACTGCATCGTACAGAGTCTAGGCGTTCAGGCGGGCCCGTTGATATCGTATCCATCGAGCCTCATCGCCACTTAGAAGCGTGGGAGTACACACAAGACCTCTGCGCGCCTCACTTTTAGATTTTCTTCGAAATTGCACAGCACATTCACTCTCAACGTCTACATGATAGCTGGAGGAATCTCATCACTGGAACGACTGATACGTCGCGCATTGAGGCGCCTGTCACCGTCAAAGCTTACTTAATATGCGCTTTTGCTGCTTTCGGCGGCATTTTCTTTGGTTGTGACACTGGATGGATGGGAGATGTGTTATTTTTTTTCGGGGCCATTCCTTCCTCATCCGCATTGTCTTGAGTTGTCAGATATTCCAGAGGAGCAATTTGCTCTCAAGACATTTACCACGTTTCAATCCATACAAGAGAGTGGGGCTGACTCGGAAAATTCACAAAGTCTGGCAATGAAGTACTTCATCCGACAGTATACTGGCCTCCATTACCCTGACCTCAACGATAAAGTCGCCATGGCAAGCTTTCATCTCACGACCCGGGATCAGTCATTGAAAACTTCAATTCTCTCCGCTGGTACTTTCTTCGGTGCAATTATCGCTGGCGATATTGCGGATTTCATTGGACGCCGCATGACCATTATTGCCGGTTGTTTCATCTTTTCCATTGGCTGCATTCTTAAAACTGCTCCCACTGGTCTTGCTGTAATGGTAGTTGGTCGTGTGGTTGCAGGTTTCGGGGTTGGATTTATTTCCGCTATCGTCATCCTCTACATGTCCGTAAGTACCCTGGACTTTACCTTCTGACTGCCATGTAAATTTGCCTCTATCAAACGGCTTTACAAAAGGCACTTAGGAAGTCGCCCCCAAGAAAGTCCGTGGCGCGCTCGTGGCTAGTTATCAGGTCTATATTGCAATTGGTATTCTTCTAGCAAATTGTGTCTGCTACTTTACTCAAAATCGCGACGATACTGGATCTTATCGGATCCCGAGTGCAAACCAATTCCTGTGGGCTATAATTCTAACGACCGGGCTGTTGATCCTCCCTGAGTCCCCGCGATATTTTGTCAGGAAGGGCAAGTTAGGGTGGGCTGCTCAAGCTTTAGCTTCTGTCAGTCATATCTCCGCAGTCAATTGCTTCCCTATCCGTAACATGTTTTGAGCATATTGCGCCAAAGACATGTCTCACGACCCGTTTCCTATCCTGAAAGAATAACACTGACTCCAAAATTGCATAGGTTCGTGGACAACCGACTGATTCGGATTATATTCAAAACGAGCTGGCTGAGATTATTCCCAATCATAAGTACGAGCAATAAGTCATTCCGCAAACAAGTTATCTAGGTGGCTGGACCAATCGTTTCAATGGCTCAATCTTCCAAGACAACAGCAATACTCACCGTACTTTAGTTGGTTTGTAACAGCTGGGAGAAATCTCGGTATTTGGAGTCGGGCTGAACTTCCTCTTCTAGGCATATTGATGCAGATGATGCAACAGCTGACCGGAACTGGCTTTATTCTCTACTTTGGAGCAATCTTCCTCACGAGGCTTGGCACTATCAAAAATCCCTTTCTGATTGTATTGATCACTACGCTCGTGAATGTGTGCTCTACACCAGTATCTTTCTTCCTGGTTGAGAAATTCGGCCGGCGCAAGATCCTTTCTATCGACGGCTCAAGAATGGTCATCTCTCAACTCATTGTCGGCATCATAGGTGTCACTGCTGGTATGTCCTTTGCTAACATTCCATCCCTGCCCTCAACGACTTCGACTTGTCCGACTTGGTTTGCGAGCTCTTCAACTTATAAATCCCAAAACATGTCTCAGAACTGAAAAACAGTCTTGTAAAGAGAAGAGCTAACTTCAAAATCTCCATCAGGCAAAATCCCGCCAACAACCACGCAGCCGTCTCTGCTATGGTGGCTTTCACCTGTCTTAACATATCATGCTCCCACGTCCCGTCTCATCTTCTCTTGGCCTCCTATCATGCCCGCAGACTTACACGGAAAACTTTACGTGTAAATCTTAGGACTGCGGCTTGCATTCACCAGGTGAAATAGCACAGCGTCTTCAAGCCGATTCGGTGACAGATAGTCTGACGGGGACGAATTATTCGAGGACAAGAAAGGTTTTAAGCTAGGTGCTGAGGGCCAAGCTGTATTGATGAAATCCCCCAGCAGCGATTCTGCGACGATACAACGGATGTAAAAGAGTGCGGGAAACTGCTGAAAACAGGCGGTGGACGGCGAGATTGAGAGAGAAATGCACCCTTATTTCTTGCTCTGAGCTAGCATCTTGAGCATAAAAGTCCATTATCAAGCCAGCAAAACCGAGAAGTCAGGCCATTAATCTCCTGGTCACAGGACAAGATTTAATGCACTCCTGTTCCGGAAGAAGAAAGACTTACGAGTCTTATTGAATAACCATACTCGGACGCGGTCCACGAGAAGACCTCATCACCTCCACCCGAAGTGCCTGTGGCTTGGACTTGGAAGGTGCCCGCTGAAGAGGTCAATGTGACGAAGCTATTGCAATATTACTGAGTAGTACTAAAGCCTGCTGGACAAGAGTAGTGGTAGAGATAGTCAGAAGTATCGATTCCGCCGGAGAAGGAACAAACTACGCCGTTGTCGTTGACCGTGGCGTCAAGCTCATCTTGGTCGCACCATCCAGTACCGCTGTATTGGAGGCATCTGGGATTAGGACAGCCATGGCGAGAAGGGGAAGGCTTTTGATATGCATTGTGGTCGTTTTGACAGAGGCCTGTTATGAGAGGTTGGTGACCTAATATGAAGGCAGTGAGCTGCACCTGTAAGAAGCTGAGATGTCTGTAGGAAATGGGATCACATTCGGATGAAACAGTAGGAAAGCGAAGGGTGGACTGCATCTTAGAGTCTTTTCTGGATAACATCAGAGTACAATCCTAATGTCTCCTCTTCTGTTACCCTTCCCTGCGTGGGCATTACCCGTTGCAAGACGTTGCATCATGAGCTCTCCCCTATGGACTTGCGGGATTGATTCTTGATGTAAGGCAGAGAAAGGCATTCTCCTGGACATTAGAAGAAGAATAGAAGACGAGAAGTGATCAGCGAAGCTTGAGGTCATGCAGTCATGCTTCGCAAGCCATACAGTACTTGCAGCGCAACACAAGGGACGTAGAAGCCTAGTGCGAGCTAATCTCTGAATGCAGAGTTGACGGAGCTCCGCCTGTTGGCGTGTGAGTTACGTCTGAGCATCCACCAGGTACGTAATGTTCGTGATGTGACCACCTTCCATGCTGCTGGTGCAGGCTCTTAAGGTTGGAATAACCTTGGGGCGACTAAAGTATCTATGGATCAAGGGCTTAGAGCCCTCAATCTCCATAGTTGCCTCTACCCTTGGTGACACGCACCCACACCACGAAGGAAACAGTGTCTCTTTTGTGGGGAAAAGCTAAATGGACGTTGCCTGATTCCTAAAGTATGGAGCTGGTTGCTGCATTGCATGCAGAGATCTTCAAAAGCTGTGGAGGACCCACTACCTCATACACATCTCCAAGACTCAGCCATAAAACATCCATTGAACAGAACCTATAAATCTTGTTGGGTAAGATGCCAGCGAAGAATCATGCGAAAATTACTCCGCTGTATCTACACACTGGTTGTTGGCTTAATTGATCGGCGTTGAACGATAGGCGTTACCAAGCTGAGCCCGTAGGTAAGACTGCGCATATGGCATCGTCACGTTCGTTCAGGTCCTACCAACGTTGCCGAAAACCCATTTTTCGTAAACACACCTACATACACCACATATACGGAAGGCGAAGTACTAGAAAGTCGCTGCTAGACACGAAAAGGCAAAAGGGGGCAGACTTGCTAATTAGCCAAGAGACCTGTCTCAACGATGGTTGTGATATCAAGATTGACGGCCGGTGTGGGCCAATAGCGGGATTGAGCCGCTGGTAACATATAGATGACATAACGAATCGCAGTATAGTAAATCTTGTTTTGGCGTCCAGCTAGCATTTGTTGCTTGTATCACATAGCAGCTGCTGTATTCCGCATTCTCAAGTGACGGGCAGAATGTGCTATCGCTAGAATCGAGATCCCCGAACAATAGAACTTCTCCAGGGTATGTTTTCATGTAAAGATCACACCAGTATTCTTCGAACGGAGACAGCGCTGTAACTGTTTTCTTGATGTTCGGCGCATGCCTCACTCATGGTATGCTGAATCGTACTGCTAACTCAGTCGGCGAATGGTCGAACTCTAGAGTCATCGCTGTTCGAAGTGGTATCGCTCCTATTCAACGAAGAGCTTTGGCTATGGAGTACTGCTAAACTCGTGATGCCAATATGGGGGGCCTGATTCTGCAAAAAATACTGCACTGGTGACAATCGATAGAAGCACAAGGCAAATTATCTCCGAGAATAATGTCGAGACACTGTTATATCTCCTCATATCACCTTATGAATGTACCAGAAATTTGCATGATGTGATCACAAAAGCTTTGACAATCGTTCTCTTTAATGTGAGTACTAAATAAAACCGCCAAAGATATCATCGCAAACCATGGAATTCATGCAATTGACGCAACGGTCGTAATGTAACGACCTCTTTCAAAACCCCCCTGTGCCTTATGTCACCCCCATGTACCCTTCCTTTACCAAACGCCATTTTTCGTTTGCTACCAGTCAGCGCAACCAATCCCAATGCAGAAGCGACTGATGGGTATTGCAGCGTAAAGCGTGAGCTAAATAAATGCGTAATCATGTATTCGTAGTGAATGCATATGGGTATGAGCTCGTTAGTTTACTTGTATGTCATGAGTCAAGGCGGCGTGTTGAGCGTTATCCGTGTCGCGTTGATGCTGACCGTGGTCAGAAGCCCTCGAGACCGGCTTGACATACTTCGATCTCGCGAACCCATTCCGACTTGAGTACTTTCGAAGCTGTGAGGCGACGAGTCGAGCTTGGATCGGGGTCGAGGATCGAGTAGATGACGTTACGGCAGCGACGCTTCAAGGAAGTTAGCACCATTCAACAATTATCATGGCTGATTTGGTCTCACCCTATGCAATGTCTCGATGGGCCCGTACCCATCGTCACCTCTCCTTCCCTCAACATACCGATCAAAGAATTCATCCTCATCCCTCTTTGCGACACGCCAAAGATGTCTGCCGGTCCTCATAGCCATATAGATAACACCAGTAGCCCAGACATCAAGAGCTCTGGGATCAAACTCCTTGTCCGTGTATTCTTCGGGAGCAATATAGGGAGCCGAGCCGCAAAGTCCAGCAGTCATATGAGCTTCTTTTTCCCAAGCCATTCGGAAACACTCGCCGTTGCCGAAGTCGGTAATTTTTAGAGAGCCATGGGTGGTGAGGAGGAGGTTCTCTGGCTTGAGGTCGCGATGAGCAACACCCATCTCATGCAGATATTCGACCCCCATCATGAGCTGCTTGAAGTAGCAATCGGCCTCCTGGACCTCCAACTTCCCAGCTGCGAGCACCAAGGTGTAGAGGTCTCCACCGGCACAAAATTCCATAACTTCGCAGTAGTCTCCTTTCGCGTCCTGTAGAAGATCAAGAGTGTGAATGACATTTGGGTGGCGAAGCGAAGATGAAATACAGAACTCGGACGTGAGACGCTTTTGATATTTCTTAGGTGACTCCTGAGGTCTTCGGCGAAACTCCTTGACGGCGTAGAGCTGTTCACTCTTGGAGTCCTTGGGATCTGTCTTATGCGAGATCCTCACAATGCCGAAGGCTCCACGGCCAACGATCTCCTGGCATTTGCCATATTTCTGCACAAGGGTTGCAGTCGCGTTCGGTCCGCCTTTCTTGTCTGAAGCCAGTCTTTCCCGCTCGTTCCTCAGCTGATCTACCCACGACGACATCAATGACAATTGCTGGTGCTCATCCTGGCCGTGCTCTTCGCGTTTCTTCCCGCCTAGCATGTCGCGGAGCATATCAGACAGCTTCTCCTGTCTCTTGGCACTCTTGAGCGTGTGTTGGTGTTTGCCATCCGCGAGAATCTCGAATCTCTTGTGTTGGGGCGCGTAGTCGCCATCTTTAGGAATTGGCTTGATGTTGGCCTGGCTGGGTCTTCGGGCTGGGTCTGCAGAAATCTTGGGCTTCTTGTCCGAATAAGATTGCTGGCGTGAAGGCGGCTTGTGTGTCTCTGCGAGGGTTGCCTTGCTGGAGTCAGAGTCCGACGCTCCGTTCTCACGACCCTCTCTGTATTCAGTATCTTTGGGGACCTTGGCTTGTGAGAACATCCGTGTAAGGCGGTTTGTTATTGTCGCTTTCTTAGCGGCTGGCTGGGTATCCAATACGCTTGCTTGTAGATTGGCGCCATTTGACGAAGCCACTGGCTCTTTGGGTATGGAAGGCTGGGGGAAGCCAGGCTTCCCATCTTGGGAATGTAGTGTAGAGGTGGAGTCCGATGGTGATGGCGTTGGTGGTGCACGGTGTGTAAGTGTGCTCGCCTGGCCACTCATTGCTCGTAGTTGAGTATTGGAAAGATGTGTAATAGCGTGGGTTGACAGTGGTGGGGGACCTCAGTCCAGGTGGGCAGCGCCCAGCGTCTTGAATTTTAAGAAGCTCAAAATCGAAAGTTGGCGTCGTCTGTAAAGATTTGCGACAATCAGGTTTGTCGGAGAAGAGATACGGGGAGTTTTCTATGCGAAGGGGGAGCAGCAGTGCTTTCGAGAAGGCGGATGACCAACGTAGAGTGAGTTTTTGCGGGAACCGAGGCGGACACCTTCAGGCAAAATTTCGGCTTGAGTCAGGGAGCATCCGGGGGCGAGCGTCTTCGTGTTCTGACTCGTATCAGGCGTAATGAAGCCTCCAAAGGCCTCTCAAACAAGGCTAGACGTGATGGAGAGGAGGTGATGAATCGAGGATGCTCTGTTTAGAAAATTGGTAGAGTGAAGAGGGGAATTGAAGGGTTTGAGTTTGTGTGGTCAACTAATGTTAGCTGATCGGGCAGTGGGGAAGAAAGAGCATGTGCTGAATCTGAGGCACAACGTTTGGAGAACATCTTTCCCTATGTGCAATAGAAATCACGGAAGAATGATGAGGTAAGGGGATTGTATGGGAGTTGTTGAAAGTGAAAAGTTATTGGCATGGTATTGTTATGATGGTCGACAAAACACATGGGATGCTTGGTATCTAGGGGTCCCTTTTTCTTTTCGCCTGAGGCAACCAAAATAGCCTTTCGAAGGGAGCGTCATGAGCCAAGACCCTTCAAAATAGCTGTTGCACCATGCACGTGCATCTTCCTTGTCCCCCACTACAATGAAACTGTTACTACTTGACTCTGCTTCATCGCTGACCAGTGACCAGTCACGAAAGGCGCCAGCTCGGGAGTTGACGGCATCCTACAACCGCTTCAAGGCGATTCCTCAGATCTTTCCACAATCAGCATGGGCTTCTACTGATTGTAGGCATATTCGAAGATCTGGATTAGCGGCGACGACTTCTTCTAAGCTTAGCTGCATCTCGCTGCTTGACAATCTCCGTCATGCAATTAATCCCTCATACTAGCGACGACAGCCCACAACACTCCCTTCTTCTTCCCCTTGTTCCCGTACTACTTCGCCGTTCGGATTACTGTGACACCTCACTGAATCACTCCACTCTTCGTTTTCGCGGTTCTGTGCAAAGAAGTGATAAGGTACCCTTTATCAAATCTACGTACACGTGCATTGTCTTACTGGCTGTCTTTCATTCAAAAGTTCAGGCGATGGCGACATAGGATGTCGTCTCACCATAGCGCATATCCTCGAGAACATCCCATGCATATGCAGCTACACATGCATGCAGACTTCCCTTCCCCGTCCATAGTCTCCATAGTCTCCGTGCCAGCGAAGCTCTGTTCTAATGGGTACCAAGAGACCCAGAAAGCTTGATGGTGCTTGTCTTCACATCTCGGTGCGCTGGTGTCGTGCTTCCTTATCCGGGTTGTTGTACGCGGTTGCCTAGAGATTATCTTTATCGACATAAAGCAAGCGTTTTTGTCGTGGTGAAGTGAGCAACAGCTTGTTGGATCAATTCAGCTCCGCTTTATGCTGCTCGTCTATCGCATTTTTGCAAATTCTAGGGGTGTACAAGACAGTATTGTGTTCGGATATTCTGAACAAGACAAATGTCCTTGGAGTCACACCCGGGTCAGTAGTCTCTGGCGATTCCGAGGGCTACGAGTCCCCCAATTCAAGACTCCGGAAGGTTCAGGGCCTTTAGGAGCTGAAGCTCGCGATTAGGAAGACATCGTATTCAGGGCAGATAGGGGTAACGATGTAAGCAGAAGGTAGGAATAACTACCTAAAGACCCACTTTTTGCCGATAAAGCGACATGGTGTCGCGTTTGCTGGGTTTCAATACATATCATATTGGGTTCGATTTCCAATGGCGCTGGTTCAATGGCGTTGTGGTTTTGTTCGTATTCTTGGTCGTGGCACCAAGCACCGCTTTAGCTCAGGGCCGACATTTGGTGACTGTGCTAAGGCTGTTTGCGCCTACCTGCCCGGGTCCGATCCTCACGAGGACCTCTCAATGGTCTAGAAACGGGCCGAGAAAGAGGCGTTTGCTGGGTTTCAATAGATATCATATTGGATTCGATTCCTAATGGCGCTGGTTCAATGGTGTTGTGGTTTTGTTTGTATTCTTTAGAGGCGGGTGTTTAGAGTTAACAAGAGAATAAAGCAGCAGAAGTCGACGTAACCGTGCGGGCACACCTCGCTCCACTGATGACAGAGACCACGAGCCATCTAGGCATTTCATGGTGAGATAGAATCTATGTCAAAATACGATCATTTTAACCCCGTCCAAATGTCTCAAACTAGGCGTAGCGTTGGTTGTGTCTTCGTTCATAGCTCATCTAGGGTATAGGATGCAAGCAAAGTCCGCTCGACGCCACATAAATGCTACCAGAACTCAGCGCATCAAGCTTTTTGTGTCGTTACTCTCGCGGGCCCCAAACCCTTGCGCACCTCATCAAGTTGCTCAATGCCGCTCTGGTAACCTCCCTTCTTCACCCGTTTCTTCCCACTCATTGAGTACCCGCCTAGGAAATCGTCCATAATGCTATCAAAATCGGACCTCGTAGTCAACGGCGGTGCTTGACTAGACGCTAACGACGTTCCTGTCATCACTGATGCTGCACCATCATCCACGTCCATCTCGTCCTCGGCGTAGTCTTCCTCAATCTTGTCGAAACGTGCATCTAGAAGGGTCTGACCTTCAGTTCGGAAGATTGACGAGCTGGTCATGGAGTAGCCAGTGCTGGAAGTCATTGCGCCCTTTCGCTTTTTCCGTCGGCCACCAGTCATTGACGTGCCTGTCATGGTGGATGATTGGAGCTCAGCATTTGATGGTGCTGGCTGGGCCTTTTTGACTTTTTCAGCTTGCTTGAACTTGCTAAACTCCCTCATCCAGTCGCCGTCGCCATGGTTGGGGCAATCTTCGATCACAGTATCTGCGCCTGACGGCGCTGGAGGCGGTGTCATATCTCCCGTCTTGTGTTCCTTGCGAGGCTTCTCCGTCTCATCAGTCTCCCATCCAGCCTCATCCACACTATCATCCTGAGCCTCGGTTTCTTCAAACTCGTCCAGGCTGACTTCTCTCCCACCCTTCGCTATTTCTCCGAAAAAGTCTTCCTCGTCATCAACGTAGGCTTCGTCATCCAATGCTTCCAAGACCTCTCGTAACCTCGGATCCATGTCTGGCTGGAACCCAGACAAGGCATCTGGTATATCTTGCTGGTCCTGATAGGTGCTTTTCTTCAGATATCTCGAAGGTAATGAGTCATCATCTAGCAGCTGAGAGCTTCCACTTTGACTGGCTCCACTTTCGCTTTGGCCTTCTCGTAAAGATGCCTCCCTCAACGCGTCCTCCAGACTCATCTTCGCCTTCCCTTTGCCAACTTTCTTTTTGGTAATCGCCTCCACGAAGTAGCTCTCTCCTTTACCACTCCCTGCATTGAGATCTCGGATGTGTTGCATGTAGTCATACTCGGTATCGTCGAAGTAGACCCCATGTTCTGCTGCTTCCCCCTCATTATCTCTGATCCCGGACAAGGCGCCATTTGTGCTCTCCGAAGAGCCGAAAAGTTCCGATTCCAGGTCATTGCGGCTCTTGATCTTGCGTGATTGCGACGGAGCCAGCTCCTGGAAAACCATGGAGCTGGATGACGCATCATGAATTTTTGGATCATTTTGCGGCCGGTGTACCAGTTGGAAAGTGGTAGAACTGGACTTGTCACTGCGCCGAGTCAGCCATGCAATATTGTTTAGACAAACTTTGGTACACTAACAAGACCCTCTTGCGCGGCATCTTGGGGATAGTGAAAATGTTGTTAGCTGAGAATTGTTATTGTAGGGGTGCGGTCTCGAATTTGCGGTCTCGAATTTGCTCCAAAAGTTTTGGCGAGCAATGACGCGGTCTTGGCGTTTGTCTTGGCGTTTATCAACCACTTTGCCCGCAATCCTAGCCTTATTCTTACAGTCATACAGATTTCCACCGAAATTTCTGGTTCAACATAAACATGGTTCTCGCAAAGTCTAAGAATGCCGTGGGGCTGGGGAACAGCCTCATGAATGATCGATTCGGACGTGGTAAAGGCGCAGACAGAAAGAAAGTCTCCGCAGGCATACATAGGACAGATCAGGATGGTCAAACCTATGTCACAAACGCTCCCAAAGAAGCATCGTGGGTCAAGATGCGAAGTGTCACAGAGCAAGGCGCTCTCGACGAGTTCCTCAGCACTGCGGAGCTGGCAGGAACAGATTTCACTGCAGAGAAGATGAATAATGTCAAAATCATACATACGGATCAGAAGAATCCTTATCTGCTTTCGGCGACGGAGGAACGATCAGCCATCAGGAAGCAGATGGCAAACAAGAATCGCTTGACTGTGCCACGAAGGCCGGCGTGGGATGAGAAGACCACTCCGCAGGACCTCGATCAGAGGGAGAGAGCAAGTCTGTTGAACTGGAGGAGAGGCCTAGCGGAAATGCAAGAGAATGACGATCTACTGATGACACCGTTCGAAAGGAACCTTGAAGTCTGGAGGCAGTTATGGAGAGTAATCGAGAGGTCAGATCTAATAGTGCAGATCGCGGACGCAAGAAACCCCCTGTTGTTCCGTTCCGAAGATCTTGAGAAATACGTTAAGGAAGTGGATACGAAGAAGAACAATCTATTGCTCGTCAACAAAGCAGATCTGATGACCTTGCCACAAAGAAAAGCTTGGGCGGATTACTTTGAGAAGGTTGGTATCAATTACAAGTTCTTTTCGGCTTCTTTAGCAAAGGAAATGAACGAAGCTATGGACCTGGATGGAGAGCCAGCTGAGGATGGTCCGGCTGGGACAGATAAACCTGAGGAAGATCGAAAGACCAAGGAAGGCGATAAGCTGGCAGCAGAAGCCGAGAAGATCGATGTTCAGAACGCAGAAGAGGACGATGAGCAATGGGCAAGCGAAGAAGATCTCGAGGAAGAAACCGACCAGCGGACAAGGATCTTAACAGTTGACGAGCTGGAGGCTTTGTTCCTGAAAAATGCACCTGAAGTCCAAGACAAGGACTCGGAGCATCCACGCAAGACCACAATTGGCCTTGTAGGGTACCCTAACGTTGGTAAATCGTCAACCATCAACGCCTTGATTGGTGCAAAGAAGGTCTCTGTGTCTTCGACCCCCGGAAAGACTAAGCATTTCCAGACTATACATATAAGTCCTGATGTGATTCTCTGCGATTGTCCCGGATTGGTTTTCCCTAATTTCGCTAGTACAAAAGCTGAGCTCGTCTGCAATGGAATCCTGCCAATCGATCAGCTTCGAGAATTCACTGGACCTGCTGGCTTGGTTGCGCAGCGCATTCCACAGTCATTTTACGAGGCATTATACGGTGTCAAAGTCCACACTCGACCACTCGAGGAAGGCGGCACCGGCATACCAACCGCAGAAGAGATACTGATCGCTTACGCTGTTGCCCGTGGCTTTACGAAGACTGGGCAAGGACAGCCCGATGAATCACGAGCAGCTCGATACGTGCTGAAAGACTATGTCAGTGGGAAGCTACTTTTCTGTCATCCCCCTCCTAGTGATCCAGCTATCGATGCTCGAGAATTCAACCGCGAGCTTTATGATATTCACCATCTGCCGCAGAAGCGCCAAGCACACCTGGCAGCCCAGGCAGAAGCCCCGATGACGGGCTCAGAGGACTCATCCTTAATGGATGATATGGAGTCATTACCCGCCGTTCCATTACAAGGAGCTAAGTCCAACAGACTGGACAAGCGGTTCTTCGGACCTGGTCAATCTAGCGAAGGGCATCTGAATATGCCCTTCAATCACCAGTACAGCGAGCAAGGCAAAAAGCAATTGTCAGGCAGGAAGCTGACTACGATGACAGCGTTGGAGAAGGACATTGAACCAGCGGACCTGAAGCTTATAAATTCGAAGAAGCACTTCAAGGGGAATCGAAGGAGAAACAAGGCCAAGGCTGACGAGATATGAGCTACGATTAACGAAATGTCGCTGGATTTGGCGCATCCATTTTCCATAGCATTGGCGTCCACAGGCTTGATAGATAGTTGCTACTGAAGCCATCACAGGTCCGATACCCCAAGGTATGAATCAAAATACTCTTGATTTTACAGTGTGGTGCTCTTTCGTCCCATGTGTCCAGTTGTGGCAAGCGTACCTGAAAATGCCGAGGCATTTCGGGCGATAGTAACTTTGTGGGGTAACGATTATGTTTGTGAAGTCAACAATGGCGAGGACCTCTCTCTTACTCTCGTTACTGTGTAATAGCACATTTGAGCCTCTTCATAAGACAATACGAATATCTTGAAGCAATCATGTCTCAATCAAAAGACAATTTTAGTCAGAACCTCCTGGCCAGCACCTCCGGTCCTCAGTCCGCCGCCGAGAAGATCCCTATTCTTGCCCGAGGAGCTGTTAGTGATCGAGCGAAGCAGACACTGAGCCTCGTACATTTGCATACACACTCTCTCTCTATACGAAGTAACGCACTAACTGCATGGGCACAGGTTGAGAAATTCGTCGAAGAAGAATGTGTTCCCGCGGACGTACTCTACCATTCCCAACTCGGTGAAGGCGAGAAGAGATGGAGCACATACCCACCCGTCATCGACGAGCTGAAAGCCAAGGCGAAGAAGCTGGGACTATGGAACCTGTTCCTACCAAGGAACCATTTCAAAGAGGGGGCAGGCTTCAGCAATCTGGAATATGGCTTGATGGCAGAGTATATGGGGAAATGCAGAGTTGCTTCTGAGGCTATGAACTGCGCAGCACCAGACACTGGCAATATGGAAGTTCTGGCGAAATATGGCAATGATGCTCAGAAGAAGCAATGGCTCGTTCCACTGTTGAACGGAGAGATCAGATCTGCGTTCTTGATGACGGAGCCCGATGTTGCGTCGAGTGATGCTACGAACATCACGCTGACGATGAAGAGGGATGGCAATGACTACGTTCTCAACGGCTCGGTACGTGAAAGATTTCTCCACGGAATCCACGTCACTGACAAGTGTTGCAGAAATGGTGGAGTAGCGGCGCAGGCGACCCTAGATGCAAAGTCTACATAGTGATGGGAAAAAGCGACCCGAATAACAAAAGCGTCTATAAGCAACAGTCCGTCATCCTCGTCCCAGCTGGCACGAAAGGCGTCACTGTTCAACGAGTACTCTCAGTCTACGGTTACGACGATGCGCCCCACGGCCATGCCCAGATCAAATTCCAGAACGTGCGCGTTCCTGCTTCAAGCATAGTACTTGGTGAAGGTAGAGGCTTCGAGATCATTCAAGGCCGTCTTGGACCTGGTCGTATCCACCACGCTATGCGCTCAATCGGCGCCGCAGAGAGAGCTCTGGAATGGATGATCGCCAGAGTCAACGACCCACGAAAGAAAACATTCGGCAAAGCGCTAAGTGAGCACGGCGTCATCCTCGAATGGATTGCCAAATCACGTCTCGAGATCGACGCCGCCCGCCTGATCGTGCTCGAGGCAGCCGTCAAAATCGACGAAAAAGACGCCAAGAACGCGCTCAAAGAGATCGCAGAGGCGAAAGTATTAGTACCCCAGATGGCATTGACAGTCATTGACCGAGCGGTGCAAAGCTATGGCGGTGCTGGGGTTTGTCAGGATACGCCGCTGGCGAATATGTGGGCGCAGATTAGAACATTGAGGATTGCCGATGGGCCTGATGAGGTGCATTTGCAGCAAATGGGAAAGAACGAGAACAAGAGGGCGGAGGAGGTGGTGGAGAAGATTAAGAGGCAGAAAGAGGTTGCGGATCAGATGCTGAAGAGCGCGGGGGTGCAGGGGAAGTCGAAGTTGTAGGATAGGGAGCCTGGTGCAGGGTTACGATTTAGTAAAAAAATTCGGTACAGAAAGCAGCATTTTGGAAAACGTTGTGAGTAGCTTGCAGAATCCCTCAGGAAATGTCAGCATAAAGGATTATTGGAAGTGATTTCGCAAGTGAATTGATCGATTGGCCGAGGTTTATCGTCATACCAAGAATCGCGTTGTCCGTCACAACCACCAAGTAAACAGTCAAAAAACCGCCCAGGACCGAAACCATCGAATTACTCACCTACATACTCAAACCACTCCTGCAATAGCTTTCAAAGCACCAAAGACAAAAATCAATACCGTGACAGCCACATACAATCCACAGCCTTAGCAAAGCCTAACCACATCCCTTCACAACCTCACATTACCGCTCCATCTCACAATGTCCTCGCCCTCCCCAACGAAACCCCTCGCCACGCGCGACGTCAACACATCCGCTCCCTCTCCCACAAAGAACAAGTCAGACAAGCCATCTGCAATGGAGAAAGAGGGTGCGAATAAGCCTGTGAGCATGGAGTATCACCGTCAGGTGCTGCAGAGTCGATTGGAGGAAGATCAGTGAGTCTACATTTGAGTGAGCAGGATCGGAATCGAAAGAGGGCTAATGCGAGTGTGATAGGTCAAATCAGAAATACGTCTCGCCGTCAGACACGATTATGAGTCCTTGCACTGCGAAGCTTAGTGCATATAAGAGCAAACATTTCATGAAGTGAGTCCCCCTTCCTTCCCTGCTATTCTGAAGACTTCATGCTAACGGCGTACCGTGTAGAGCGAAGCCACAATCCCTCTTCGCAAAGATGGAGGCATCTAAGAAAGCTGGTGCCGCCAAGTCATCAGAAGAGAAGGAAGGCGGCGGCGGTGTTTCATAAATCTTATTTGCATGGTATGATGAACGGAAATGCTATGGGGCATTATGACATTCTCGCATTAGCATGCATAGCGAAGCATCTTGCTGAGCGTTGAAGAACTTTACCGAACATTGGCCGGTGCAGAGTGGAGAGGGTATACATTGCTTGCATGTGTTCACATTGACTGGCGTACTGGGAGGAAGTGGATACTCTCACCGGCTGTTATGTATGTTACTAGTCTCCAGTTTCTTAGGAATCAGTTGAGAAAATGGTGCTTTATGAAATCAGACGGCTAATTCCTCAGACCACGCAAGAGCAGTCTTGATAGACTGATGCTTGCTAACGCCGCTGAATGCCTCTTCTTGTACTCGGTGACCTTGAAAAGCATGTCCTTGGTGCTAACCCTATCACTTACCCTCCGGCTTCTTCCCATATGCGATATGCCTGTACAGTCGTTAATGGTGCTATCTTTAGCCTTGGAAAGATCGAGAGCTTACAGGTAAAACATTGCGTGCATTTTCGGATTTCTCATCTCTTGCCTGATCTTGGCGCAGATGACATCGACTTCTTTCTGAGAGTACCCCAATGTGCGCGTGAACAGTGCGTAGGTGAAATCTTCGAGGCCTTCTTCGATCTGGAGGTAGTTCCAGGCGCCAACCTCTTTCTGTTTTGAGCAGATTGGGTTAGCCGTTCTGTAGCACAGGATGTGTTTTCCGAGAGGACCTTACCAGATGCTTATCAGCAGGCCAAGTGCCCACAGGCCAGACATACTTATGAGCCTTGATGTCAACAAAGCCAGCATCCTTTATCCAGCCTTCGAGAAGGGGGCCGGGGCAGGGTTCCATGTTAGCACTTCGTGACGCTTTGAGGAATTCGTGGTTGAACTTTAGGGATGCTAGATCAGGTGTGAGAGAACCATCTGGTGACTGCCACGCAAGGTCGAGATCGATACACTCGGTAAATCCTCCCGGCTTGGTGTTTCTGGGAAGTAACGGTGATCAGCAGGTACCATCATTGCTGACGCTTATCGGAGATACACACTGGAAGCACTGGCTGATCAAGCGAGGCCAGTTCTGGATAGCGTTTCCCATGAATCGGCAATGGATGTAATCGAATTTCTGTTTGTAAGTCCAGTCTGCTTCAACATCGTCAATTTCGAAGCGGACGTTTGGAGGAACCCTGGCGAAGGGAGAGATGAAGTTAGTCCTAGAGTGCGTAGATCCTTCTACCTTGATTGAGGAATGCGAAGAGGATGACGACAAGACATGTGATACATATGTAGGCATTGCCTTCTGCAACAAAGCTAGGTCGTCAAGCTCGGCGGTAGAGGAGTTCATTACGCCTTCAATGAAAGGGATGTGCACTGTGATATAAACATTCATCCTCAAGAGGGTGTTTAGCTGTTGAAAAGAGGCAATGAAAAGCCCGAGCCTGTCAATTCTCGTTTCCAGAAACAAAAGTCTTTAAGGTCAGACAAAAGTGGCTGATAACATATATAACGGGACAGATATAGGCAAATGAAGCGATAAACAAACGTCCAACATTCACATACCAGCGTGGCTGAATCGGGCTCAGGTCGTTTCCAAGAATCTGGCAAACAAAAAGTAAGTCAAGCTATCGTTTGCAGCCTTGCAGAATTGAAGAAACAAACGTATTACCTCGGCATTTGGGAACTTGTCACCTATCGATGATGATAATTGCGGTTAGTCGGGGTCTCCAGAGCTACACGACAGTCTTGGAACGGCAAGGTAATACCCATCTCTACAGCCCAAATACCCGTTCCGGTTCCAATATCCAAGATGCGTGTAGATTTTGGTGGAATGGGAGCCAAGTTCAATCGCCCTCCCAGGCTCACTTCTATGAGTTTATGCATAATGTCAAGCCTATCGGATTCTTTCTGATATGACCGTCAACGATACTTGTCGTCTATAGATTTAGTGCTCATTTGCAGGATACCTCATCGTTGGGGTAGATGTAGCCTGATATAACTATGAACCAAGTCTCGCATGAGACCTCAGTGGTAATGACATACTGCCTTCTTTGTATGCATGATACCTCCTGTTGTTCTCGATCTTGTAGTCCGTAACGTTGGATGCTAATGAAGTCATGTAGCTTCCTCTGAATTCCGAGTGCGTGCCTCAGTAGGGTATCCTTCAATTATACAATCAAAAGCCATGGACGTACACTTCCTCGCCGTATGCAGAATCAGGCTCTTCGCCATACTATGAGAGTCTTTCCATTAGCAACGAACGATAAGACATCGGCTACTTTGGCAGACAAACATAAGAGGCTCGCAAATTGGGGTCTACATTAATCGAGCCTGGTTCCGCTGCAGCTGCCATATTGAATAACCACTTCACTCCGTATGAGAAGGATCAAAGGGAAAGCAGCGGAGGCGAAGGAAGTAGCATTCAAGTCCAGCTTCCCGCAATGGTTATATTACAATTGCCGATGTACAGGATTAATAGACCCCTTCTATGTAATCAGCTGCCAAATGCTTGCCCTACTAAGACGGGCTTAGAGTCATGCAGCTCGCGTGCTTGTGCGATTCACCTACAACTTCACAGTGATTCGTTGCAGAAAGCAGGCGCTTCATTGGAGGGCATTATTCATAGCGCTGCAGCCAAGGCTTTGGGGGATTCGAAGCGCTGTCAGGTGGGGGCATGGCGCATCATTCTGGCGGCTTGAGAGTCTCGGCCCGTTTCCTCCAAAAGTGGCCCCCTGCGGCCGCCCCGAGCCTCGCGTTGGCTAGGCCAGCAGTGCACCATGTGTTCACTTCCTCTCTAACCCGCTAGCTTCGTTGCGTATCTTGCTTTTAGGACATCTTGAGATAAGACCGCAAGGCCGAAGCATGGAGTAGAATAAGAGGAGCCTTGGCAAGAATCCCTGTTGATACTGATCCTGCGCAGATACTGGGGTTCTCCACGGCACGATGGCAGACCGACCACTCTATCCCTTCCACCGGCAGCGTGTTCGTTTAGGGCTGAAGCCGTAGATCCCCCAAATATCTAGCAAAATCAATCCATTTATCCCATTTATAAATAAACCACTCTGTATACCACTTATATCGACTCAATTATGCCTCGTGCGCGTGTTTCTGATGATATTGATCATGTTCCTATAGATCCAAAGCCTACACGGCTCCCAAAGAAGCCGGCCCCCAAGCCCTGGCCCCTACCTGCCTTCGAACCTATTCAAATCACAAATCCACTCACCTATGGCCATGGTTTATTGCCTGATGACGTCCCTTCTGACGCGCCGTTCGCTATCTTCAGCCTCTTCTTCGACGATTCTACGCTTATTATTCTTCGCGATCATACGAATGAGTATGCTGAGCTCTATCCCGGGGCTGATTCTGCCGGTGCGCGTCTATGGTTCCCCTACGGTTGTGGGCTTTGTGGGATCCATTTATGTCAAAATTTGAGGTGTTGGGAAGAGCATATCAGGGCCATAGAGTAGAATAAGACGATAAAAAAAGTTGAAACTGTTTTAGCGCCAATGCCAAGCAAACGAACACGCTTTCTGCCGGTGGAAGGGATAGAATAGACGAATTGTTTAATATCCTGCCAGTGACTCCCTGAAAAATGCCTTACAAGCTGATGCCTCGGCTTGGTCATGATGAATAGATGAGGTAATCACCTCAGTTTTCGATGAAGAGATCATGAAATATATACGAAGCCTGTAAAGTAAAGAATGACGGTTGTTTGAGGCTTGCTCGCATTGATCGACTCGATAGAAACGCCAATCCCACTGCGAAGGAGATGATAATAGGCAGGAATCACATTCTGCCTGTTTGAAAAGTCTGCTGTTGTTCCTAATGCTGGGTTGCCTATCACTTCCGTGGGTCTGACAGAGCGAAGGGCGTTACACAGCGTAGAGTACAACATGGCGTGTGTCAGATTGACGTCGAGCTTCGTGTTATCAAGCATGCCTCATAGTCAGTAATTTCACTTAAGCCAGGAGATGCTTTAGCATCTACGAGTACCAAGTGACCATCGACGATTAGCAGAACTTGCACCCTCGGTACCAGGGCCGGGGGGCCATGCATAAAGAGCGGGCGGAACCACGGGAATAGACTTCCCCATCTGGTAAGGCTTAGTTATCATCGATCTCCCTGCGTACCCTGCAGGGCGTCATGATAAGGTCTATCGGTGTTACTCATATACGTGCAGTAAAGCACTAACCCTTTCTTTTAATCCAGAAATTTGATTGTATGCGTGGTGTCAAACATGGACTATTCCATTCCGTTATGAGGGTATTGACCGTATACCATCCATAGACCAGTTATGTTTGGGAAATGCGGTGGGCCGGCATGGAGTCGAGACGACTTTGCAACTTGCTTCCAAAGAGAGTCAGTGTCCTCAATAGACTTGCGGAGATTTTATCGTATCTAGCTGACCTTGAGAAAACAGCTACCTACAAGTACTTATACCTCTAATCGCATCCGGCATCTCCTTGCTCTACCTCTCTACACAGTTCATACAGCGAACCGTAAAATTAAAAGGGAACAAGGATAAGGAGACATGGTCAACTCCTCAAATCCCGATGGCTAGCAACGGACGGTATAGGGACAATCCAGATGAGCCTGATCGGCTGCAGGATATTCGCGGAGACGACGAGAGTGCTCAATTAGCCCTGCATTTGACGAAAAGTAATACCCATGAGTCCTTGATCGAAATCAGCCGTCCTCGCGGTCAATTCTGGGTTGTGGCTCTCGAGGCATTGGTATCGCTGGCTGTACTTGGTGTAAATCTGGCTGCTTTGGTGTCAACCGCTTGGGGTCACAAAGGCACAATCGCTGCCATCGCGGGACTCGTTACTTGGGGTTATGTTTTCGCCTTGGTGTCCATTCGACTTCTGGCTCTACGAACAAGACTTTCTCGATTACCAAACTTGTGGTATCATACGGCCTTTCTCTACGGGACGCAATGGATCTTAGTTGCCTTATTATTCAGATCGGCCATTATACATCCACGTTCGCACCTGGCTCAAGATCTGATGATTGCGGACTTCAGCCTGACCACCGTCCTCGCTTTGATCGCCATTACATCACGAAAGGGTAATAAAACCGTACTGCTCGACTATGAAGATGACCTTGAACCATCTCACGAGCCTTTGGCTAATCCTTTCTCCATTGCCACCTTTGGATGGGTAGACGCTATTGTATGGCAAGGGTACCGGAAAACCTTCGAACTTTCCGATGTATGGAATTTGGCTGCCAGAGACAAGGCTGCTGCAGTCCTCACAGATTTCAGACAGCTCAAGAAAACTTCAAAACTGGCATGGCACTTGCTCAAATATTTCAAGCGCGAACTCCTAATCCAGGCAGCGTGGGCCATCGTTTCGGGTCTCTTCACTTTCGCCCCTACTCTTCTACTGAAGGCGTTCTTGGAGTACGTTGAGAATCCCAAGAGCACACCTGTCAATGCCGCGTGGTTTTATATGATTCTACTAGCAGTCTCTTCTTGTATTAAGGCTATCACAGATGGTCAGGCGCTATGGAAGGGACGTAGAATCTGTATTCGGTTGCGCGCTGTCATTGTGGGAGAAATCTACGCAAAGGCGTTACGACGAAAAGCGGCAGCTGGAACCGACACGATCTTGGGTGAAGAAAAGAAAAAGGCAGAAGGTAAGGAGGCGCATGTCGTAGACAGCAAGAAACCGGACGCAAAAGATACAAAGCCAGCAGAGAAGGATATCAAGGACTCTACAGACTCTCAAGTGAACGTTGGTACCATTATCAATCTGATGGCTGTCGATTCCTTCAAAGTCAGCGAAGTCAGTGCATACTTGCACTTTCTGTGGGGCAGTACCCCGGTGCAGTTGGTGCTTTGTATCGTACTCCTCTACCGTATACTGGGGCGGAGCGCTCTCGCAAGCATCGTCATGATGGTCTTGGTCATGCCACTGAATCTCTTCTTTGCTAAGCAATTCACGAAGGTGCAGAAGAAAGTCATGGCTGCTACTGATGTCCGCATTCACTCGACGAACGAGGTTCTCCAGAACATCCGAATCATCAAGTATTTTGCGTGGGAGCAGCGGTTCGCGCAGCTGATCAGCCAAAAGCGGGCAATCGAATTGCAAGCTCTTCGGAACAAGTACATGCTGTGGACGTTTGCCGCCACTACATGGTTCTCAGTGCCATTGCTGATAACCTTCTTCTCATTCCTTCTCTATACCGTGGTAGAAAAGAGACCTCTGATACCATCGGTCGCCTTTACAGCGCTTTCTCTATTCGGTATACTCCGTTATCCGCTAGATCAATTGGCCGACATGATAGCTCATGTGCAGGAGTCTAAGGTGTCAGTGGATCGGGTTGAAGAGTTCCTAAACGAAGACGAAACCGAAAAGTATGAACAGCTTTCGCATGATATCAAAGACGAAGCTGGAGAGCTTGTCATCGGCTTTGATAAAGCGACATTGACTTGGGGAGGCAAAGATGAGTACAACTCCGAGGGTCAATCTGCTTTCCAGATGATTGATATCGACCTTCGTTTTCTCGTCGGGCGCCTGAACATTATTGTTGGGCCTACTGGATCTGGCAAGACGTCTCTTCTGATGGCGTTACTTGGAGAAATGACACTCATCCAGGGCACAGTCTATCTTCCGGGTGGCCATAGCCGGGAGGAGCTCCAGAAAGACCCGGAGACAGGTTTCACCGAAAGCATCGCTTACTGCGCGCAGCAGGCATGGCTGGCAAATGACACCATCAAGCAAAATATTCTATTCGCTACCCCATTCGTGGAGTCGCGATATAAGTCTGTCATTGTAGCCTGTGCTTTGGAGAGAGATCTTGAAATTCTCGACAAAGGCGACGCGACACTTGTTGGCGAAAAGGGTATCACGCTCTCTGGAGGACAGAAGCAAAGGATTTCATTGGCTAGGGCGCTCTATTCCTCCTCGCGACATGTCCTGTTGGATGATTGTCTGAGTGCTGTTGACTCCCACACTGCCAAACACATATTCGAGCAATGTATTAGTGGGGCCTTGATGCTTGGTAGAACCTGCATCTTAGTCACACACAACCTTGCACTTTGTGTGCCTGATTCTCAATACGTCGTCTCTTTGACGAACGGGAAGGTCACTGCTCAAGGCTCTCCTGAGGGGATGATGGTTTCTGGGGTGCTAGGGGATGAGCTTATGAAATCTAGGCCAGGTTCAAAGGGTGGCTCGCAGATCCAGTCCCGCTTACAATCAGCTGTCAACTTGAGTGGCGAAGCTAAGAAAGATATGAACGGCCATTCACCCGAGACTAATGGGCACGCCAACAGTTCGGCCAAGGAGCCAGCATCCAAACCAAATGATGAAAATGCTAACATGAGGACCGAGGGAAAGGCTAAGGGCAGCGTCAATATCAAGGTCATCCAAATGTATCTTGCCTCTATGGGACCCTGGCATTACTGGATCGGTGCCTTCATTGCATTTGCGCTGCAACAAGTCGGGTCGATAGCTGCCAATGTTTGGATCCGAACGTGGGCAAATGCATATACGCGAACTATTGAACGGGTGGGTCTTTTGGCCTCCAGACCGACGCAGCCAGCTACGAATTACCCACACAATGTTGGATTCTCTTCGAATTCATTCTCCGGTGGCTCGTCTTTCTGGGCCTTACCTCTGTCTTCCAGACCCTCAGCCTCTATACATACCATGGGATCATCCGGGAACGAAGTGGACTCTTGGCACTACCTGATCATCTACGCTTTACTTGCATTGTTTTATGTGTTAGTATCTTTCCTGCGAGAGGGCTACATCTTCTGGGGATCTTTGAGAGCATCCTCAAAACTTCACCGACGCTTGCTCGACTCTGTCACCCGTGCAAAACTCCAATTCTTCGACACCACGCCACTGGGTCAGCTCATGAACAGATTTTCCAAAGACATCGAGGCCATCGATCAGGACGTGGCTCCCGTCGCTGTTGGTTTGATCGGCTGCCTGTTTTCAATGATCAGCATCGTCGCACTTATCTCAATCATCACACCAGGTTTCCTCATTGCGGGCTTCTTCATCACCATCATCTACTTCGCAATCGGACAATTCTATTTGAGATCTTCCAGGGATCTCAAACGCCTGGAATCGATCCAGCGAAGTCCTCTGTATCAGCATTTCGGAGAAACCTTGAGTGGGATAGTCACAATCCGAGCTTATGGTGATGCGCCCCGATTCATTCGAGACAACCAAACACGTGTCGATACACACAACAGGCCCTTTATCTACCTCTGGGCAGCAAATCGCTGGCTTGCTCTGCGTGTGGACTTCACGGGTGCACTCGTCGCTTTCTTCGCCGGTACATTCGTCATACTGAATATGGGGACAATCGATGCTGGTTCTGCGGGATTGTCGCTCACGTACGCTGTCATGTTCACCGAGAACGTCCTTTGGCTGGTTCGACTCTACTCCATGAACGAACAAAACATGAACTCTGCGGAACGTGTCAAGGAGTACATCGAGGTGGAGCAAGAAGCGAAGGCCATCATTGACGAAGCTCGTCCAGACGCTAATTGGCCTAGCCAAGGAGCGATCCAATTCATGAATTATACCACCAGATATCGATCGGATCTTGACCCTGTGCTCAAAGACCTTACCTTCTGTATCCAACCTGGGGAAAGAGTCGGTATCGTGGGTAGGACAGGGGCAGGCAAAAGCTCTTTGGCACTAGCTTTGTTTCGCGGTCTAGAAGCTGATGAAGGGAAGATCGTGATTGATGATGTCGACATTGGCCTGATTGGTCTTCAAGACCTGAGAGAGGCTATCACGATTGTACCCCAGGATCCTACACTCTTCACAGGCACCGTTCGCAGTAATCTGGATCCTTTCAGTTTGTTTACGGATGAGGAGATATTTGCCACGCTACGTCAAGTACAATTGCTTGACGTCCCGGGCTCTACCTCAGGGTCTACTTCTGCTACTCCTGTGGTACCGACTATCCTTGGTCCACCAGACTCTCCCCATTCCGCAGAAAACGACAGTCTTGACCTATCCAAGAAGAAGACTAATACCCGAGAAAACGCCAACGTCTTCAGAAATCTCTCCTCTCCGGTCGCCGAATCAGGTACCAATCTGTCTCAGGGTCAACGTCAGCTCCTCTGTCTGGCACGTGCTCTATTGAAGGCACCACGAGTTTTGCTCATGGACGAGGCCACCGCATCGATAGACTATGCCACTGACGGCAAGATTCAGGACACATTGAGAGAAGTGAAGGGAAGCACAATCATTACTATAGCGCATCGCTTGCAGACCATCATTGACTACGACAAGGTACTCGTGCTTGACAGGGGCAAGCTGATCGAGTACGACGCGCCTTGGGAGCTCATCACGAGGGAAGGCAGCATATTCCGTGGCATGTGCGAGATGAGCGGCGATCTGGAGAGCTTGGTTGAGGGAGCAAAGAAAGCGGGTGAGAAGAAAAAGCTCATCGATGTTTGAGCGATACTATCGATTCTTTATATATATACCCAGAGTCCACCTTTCTTATCTCTGATTTCGACGGGACGTAATAGCTGCATAGCGGGCGGCGCTTGGGGGCTCTCTTTTCAAAACATCTATAGAATGGACATTGGCATTGAGACTTAGCTTCACATTTCTAGAAATGAAGTGATCACGTTTATGAAGTCGAAAATGATCTCTAAGTGGGTCCGGCTGTCAGGAATCTTCGGCCTTATATAGAAGGGGTCACCTCCAAACTGCTCGACCGTCCACTCGTAGGGCTGAAGCCTGGAGTCACCCGAGACAGTACCCTAGAGCCCGCCTTCCAGGTACCGAGCCGGAATCTTCCGGGTCCGCTCTTGTCACCTAAACAACGGGCTCTAGGGTGCTCTTTCGGGGCACTACGGGCTTCAGCCCTACGAGTGGTGGACGGTTCAGGGGTGTCAGCTTTACATGCGCCGGAACTTGCCGAAAACGCTAGAAGGGGTCAGGTCGAAGCTCCAACCCCATATTACTACCTTTGGACGCTACAACCAGTACAACCATTCACCTTAGACTGGCCCGAATTCGCCATGCAGTAACTATGCCCACAATATGCCCCGTCAACGCCGGCATGCTCCAACAGCGGTGGTGCTACTGCTCGCCCTCGCCGCTACAAACATATCTACACAGGTGACAGGGACCCTCACTAAGGGGATCCTCGGATTTCCCTTCACTGGTCCTGCGGCTTGCCCTTCCCGGAGTATTAATTACATTACACAAAGCCTACCGCAACAATGCCTGACCACCAGCTGGGCCAGCAAACTAAAGACACATGAAACAAGCGCCGATGAAAACGCCAGCCCTTCGGGCGTATCAATCAGTTCCGTTTCCGGCTGCGAAAATGCCACGATTGCAAGCCCAGTTCTACAAGCTGATACCGGGATAACAACCTCGAATTCCTCAGCTACGTCAAGGGATATATCTACTGTGACAAGCACGGCAGAAATTACCTCGACATGGACTGGCTCTAAGACTACAAAGCAATCCGAAGCTACACAGCGCGAAAATGCAGAAGTGGAAATCGACTCCCCCCTAGACAACACCAATTTTCTATCATTTGAAGAATGGAAGAGCCGTAATTTGGCAAATGCTGGGCAATCAACAGAGAATCTGGGATCTCGCGCAGGAAATTCTGAGCCTAGGCGGAGACCGGGCGGTATCAATAACGCATTGGACTCGTTGGGAGAGGATATCGAGATTGAAATTGATTTTGGGGGCTTCGTGAATCCCGGAACGTCAGAGCCTATGATCTCCGCAACCGCAAGTCCGGAGAACGGGAAATCTGCTGTAAGGGATGACCATAGCGAGGGAAAAGCCGCAGAGGATGTCTCTGGCGCTCGCACAAGGGGAAAAGATGCTGGCAAAACTTGCAAAGAGAGGTCGAATTACGCTTCTTTCGATTGCGCTGCTACGGTGCTGAAGACGAACCCTGAATGCAAGGGTTCTACAGCGGTTCTGGTCGAGAACAAAGACAGCTACATGCTCAACATCTGCTCGGCTAAGAACAAGTTCTTTATTGTTGAGCTATGCGACGACATCCTGATCGATACTATTGTACTGGCGAACTTTGAGTTCTTCAGCTCGATGTTTCGCACGTTCCGTGTCAGTGTTTCGGATCGTTATCCTGTCAAGCTGGAGAAATGGAAGGACCTTGGTACATTTGAGGCAAGGAATAGTCGAGAAGTGCAGGCTTTCCTTGTTGAGGCTCCCTTGATATGGGCGAGGTATCTACGCGTTGAATTCTTGACTCACTTCGGCAACGAGTATTATTGTCCCGTCAGTCTATTGAGGGTTCACGGCACCACGATGATGGAGGAGTTCAATCATGATCTGAAACGGTCCGGAACAGAAGATGAATCTGAGAATGAGGCTGAAGGAGAAGGCACAGGAAGTATCGATGAAGTGCACGGCGTTGTCAGCGCTGAAGCATTGAAAGACGAAGCTCAAGCAGCAATTGCGGTAGAAGAAACATCGGCACAGCCCATGATTGCTCCGACAGCCACGGTGGTCGAAATACCGTCGACTACGCCAGATGCTGCGGCCTCATTACGTCCAGAGGGTGACTTCGGGAACACTACATACAATTCCTCCCTTGCCAGGAAGATGGAAGACCTGATGTCATCATCGAATGAAAGAAAGGGTGTATGTATTCCAGGAGATAAGCCTGCAGATGCTGTACCAGTACAGACATGGCCAACGCAGACCAATCAGACTGCAACGGCCACTGGTGAAGCCATTGTATTGTCTGAGCCAACTGTCAACCAGACTTCCAGCCTGACGTCCTCAGCCACTAGCACAAATGGTGCTAAGATTTCGAAAACCGCCGCACTTCCAGTTGTCTCGGGTAAAATTGCGAGTCATAATAAGTCTGAGCCGGCGAGACCCTCCAACCAGACAGCAGCATCCACCGCTAAGATCCAAACATCCTCCACGCAGCCCCCTAACGCCAACCCCACCACCCAAGAATCGTTCTTCAAGTCTGTTCATAAACGTCTACAGCTTTTAGAATCCAACTCCACGTTGTCCCTCCAGTATATCGAAGAGCAGTCCCGCATTCTGCGAGATGCCTTCTCCAAGGTCGAGAAACGGCAATCAGCTAGAACGACCACCTTTCTTGAGACCCTTAATACCACCGTCCTCACTGAGCTTCGTGACTTTCGTCATCAGTACGATCAAATTTGGCAATCGACAGTCCTTGAACTTTCTTCCCAACGCGAACAGTCCCAGCATGAAGTTTTTGCCCTCAGTGCCCGCCTGAGCGTTCTGGCAGACGAAATTGGATTCCAGAAGCGCATGGCCATTCTCCAATTCATACTCATTCTCCTCTGCTTAGGTCTGGTCCTCTTCTCACGCCATGGCTCAGCGCCTGCCTTCCTCGAGCTCCCACCTGTATTGCAGAACGCTGTCCATAAGTCTGGAGCAAGCTTGCCACGCTACGCACCACTTTTCGGCACACCACCAGCTAGTCCGTCATTCTCACGACCACCATCCAGATACGGCCTCTTCCGAAGTTTGACCCACCACCGGAGTCCTTCGGACGAGCCCCATAAAGATGGCAATCGCGTTGGCACGAAGAGCCCAGGCATCGAGTACTCGCCACCGACACCCACCTCTCAGGGCTCTCCTGGAAGTCAGCACGGTGCTGTTACTGATGGTGAATCGGATAATGCCTCGAGCGATGGTGCTCTAGAACCGGATCTAGACTCGACGAGGCAGACAAAGAGTAGCCCTGCTACGCCGAGCGGGAAGAGCGAAGAGCAGCGAGAGCTTGGGGACGAGGTGTGACTGCAGGCGAATGGAAATGGTGAGATTCAGTTGGGTTATGACTCAAGCGATGAGATATCATGAGTGAGCATTGTAAGCTATAGCGTAGGCATTCGGATTGATTTGTACTTTTATCTTTTGCGGACTGTTGCATAGCGTCGGCGTATGGTACTGGGGCTGCTATCCGTTATTTTATACCGTTCCTAGAGCTTAGGTCAAGTCATTACTAGCTTGTTGTTTTATATTGATCCTCGACTAATGCAGCCTTCTGAAAATCGGTTTGATACGGACTATCATCAGCTCTAAGCAGGGGAACCTGAACATTTGTATGTACCACGTTTCTTTCTCCTCGATCGTTGAGAACCTTTGTATGACTACAGCGAATCGCGCTTCACTATGATACCATCTCTTCGTATCAAAAGCGAGAATCCCCATTCGACATTGAGAGTTGGCTGGCTTCTTCTCTTTGCCGCTTTCACTGATGTCTCCTTGCATTATATATCTTTGCATCTTTATGCAACTATGTCTGTGTCCAAAGTACCTATGTGAGTTGAGCCGCTCCTTAGTGGAATAAATCAAGTCCTAAATATCAATATTAACGCTAAAATATCTAGCTCTATTGTCCGGTCATTAAGTGGTACACTTCTTCAAGAAGTCGAAATTGAAGGTTTGTGAAATCTTCAGATCTTTTACTACTATTAGATTAAGGCATGCATTCTATGATCTATCACTCCCTCCATTACCTCCTCCACATACAAACAAATCTCGACACAGGCAAAACTCTAACAGCAAGCAAGCATGTCCTTCACCCCCCGTTTCTAGAATCAGTCCAAGAATCTGTATTCCCACTCCCTCCAACCACCACCGACAACCACCGTACCGCCAGCCTCAGCAGCCAGCAAAGAGGGATCAACTTTTCTTTCGCCTCGGCCGATATACTGGCGGCGCACATCTCAGGCAGTAATAATCAACACGCTCCGTAGTCTGGCCTCGGAACACTCTATGACCTGGCGCGAAATCGTTTCCGCAATAAACAAATCGCGCGGTTTTTTCATGGCCGCAGCGATAATAGTCTTTGATTGATTCGCACATTGTGGAGGCTTAGGGATTGGGTGGGTTGGTTGGATGGATGGTGTATGATTCTTGTTAGTGAGGGTTTGAGTGATACGGTTGGAAGGTAAAGTACTACTACTGTTTTCCAATGCTCCAGAGATGTCTTGGATGAAGCCGAGAGATAGGATATGATGTGGAAGCTTCGAGTCTATTGTTTGTTGCTTCGGCTGCTTGTCACTTTAATAGCAGGAGCATAGAGTGGAAGGATACCTCTGGTCATTTCAACGGGGTTTTCTGGACATCTGTCGTGTAATGAGGCGACTGTCGTGGAGCGAGCATAGCTATCTGTCGTGTCATGGGGCAAATGTTTGTGGTGCAACGAGGCAATGTAAGCAACGTGAGGTTCTCTTCTTGATGTTAGATATGCCAGTATGTTGATCAGTCTACGCTACTATCTTGTCAAGTGCTGCTACCGTCACCAGTAGGTGACATAATTCATGAGCGGTCTAACCGAATCTAGGCTAGGTGCAGACCGCTCATGAATTATGTCACCTACTGGTGCCGTGTCCTAAATTCCAGTAAACAAAGGTCATTAGGTATGCCTATCTCGTACAATCATTAGTAGGGTAATAAGGCGCACATTGCTATTTTCTATATCAAATAAGCCAGCGTGCCAACGATTTTGTGCCACTACATTGTCAGGCTACTACCGTGTAAAGGGTCTCTACTACCTTCTGTTCCGTGCCTTCATCTTTTCGGTGCAACTATTATTATGGCTGCGGATTGTGCTACGCTACGTCTTGATGTCACGCATTGGAGTGGTCAAGTGTCGATTTGTGGGAAATTCTGGTATGATGCTAGAAGATTTCGTCTGCTGCGGGCTGGTGGCATTCGCGGCAATGGCGATAAGGTTTCTCACGATTTAATGGATTGATCGAGCTTGACCTTTATCACCTCTATCAAACCGCCAGAGTAGCTTGCCAATCTTCTGACGCTGCTATCTGGGGCGTCTCAGCATCGGTCCCAAGTAAGACAATACCAGTGGCTGCTAGAACCGAAACCATACTCAAAGGTAATGTCGCCCATAAGAGAATCGGTAAGAGGATTTAGGGCTCAAGATCGCATTCTCTTTTGGTTCTCGGAAGATCACGTCGATACATATCTTGCAATTGTGATTGATAGCGGATCGAAGCTAAACAAAAATGTGCCTATCAATGAACACGTGTGTTGGCTCTTCAACGACAATTCGTGGCTAAACAGACATTCTATAAACTTTCTCTGCGATGTCAACCGCGAGCTGGTATAAAAGTAATGAGTCTCTTTGATGCCGGGCAGCGAGGGTAATTCATGGGTTGGGGAGGCTTTTTCGCTCTATCAGAGGGACTATTATGTTCTTATCTTTTTCATCTCGAGTCCTGCTCGTCCTGGATAGGAAGCGGCATCGTAGAAGCCTCAAGGAACAATGAAGGGAATCTCAGAGGATGAGGGACAATCTATAGGCTTATTAAGGGTCGCTTCCAGCGCCGTGTTTATCAAAGACTATACAAGAGCCAATGGGCATATGATGCAAACTAAATCCAGCTCAGTCACATCTACCATTCTCTTGATAGGAGATCGGATGATGGACCTGTAAAATCTTTGGTCTAAAGCGGGTTTAGTGGCTCCAGGACTGGGATATCGGTTGCTAGCGCTCGCCTCGCTTTCTAGCTTTGGAATCTCGATGTGGGACCCGTAAAATTTCAAGCTTAGGAAGGTACAGTAGATTTCCGAACCATTGACGCTGACGCTAAACGGATGGCCCGCACACCTTAATTTATATCGGGGAACCACCAACGTCAAGTAGAAGAGGATATAGACCTATACTAAGGTAGCTTTATAGTAGGGCCAGAATTAGTAGTATAATAAAGCTATAGTAGGGTAGGTAATAAGGCCATATAAGGCGTATACCATAGAACAGGCCAGAATGGGGCATACCGTGGAGCATACTATGTAGCAATAATGGGGTATACCATAGAGCATGCTATGGAGCAAACATGGGGCATACTATAGAGCAACAGCAGGGCATACTATGGAGCAGGAATAGAGCATACTATGGAGCAATATGGCCTTCCGCGATATAATAGAATGCCGAGCCCAGGGCAAAGATCTCTGTCTTCCAGTCGGCATGACTGGAATCGGCTCGAGGCATAAAGGATTCAGCACCCTCAACCGAGAGGCCATCCTTTATGATATTTCTATTGGGAGCAAGGACGAGTCCTCGGAAATCGCTTAATTTGAGGTTTAATGCTATATCGAGTAAAAGTTTATTGGCAGAAATGTCCCGATAAATAATATGCTTCTTTTATACCGCGGCAATTGCTTCGGTAGCTTGGCGGCTATAGACCCGAAGGAAGTATGCTCAAGTAGCAGATTAGACTCTGTTAGTCCCTTGAAGCCGATGATAAAAGGTATTTGTGAGGTCCTATTAGTTGAAGAATTCTGGCTTCGAATCTTAGGACTGCGAGCGCTTTCTTGTCGTACCGACTCAATGGATATTTGAGGACCGTCGTGTCGTCAACGAGGCCTATAAAGCTGTTGTCGCCCATCGTCAGGCATTCAGTTGCATCCTTGGGACAATAGAGGGCAATTTCGACCTCCGTGGTCATCGTGAATAGTTTGAATCAACCACCACTGCGTTCAACACCCATGCACTCAAGCGTCTCGCTTATTGCTATGCGCTTCATCATTGCGTTCAATCTGAACCTTTTTGGGTTATTCTTGGATAGGCGGATCGGATCGGGGGTGGAACCAGATCGGATGCCTCCAGCAATAGAGTGACTCGGGTCCCTATCAATATTGTTCAGGCTAAGGGAGGTTAGATCGATTGTGTATAGTTTTCGAGGTCTTCACTTCGGGTATTCAATTCAGGAATCCGAGCTGTTTGGTATGTGAGAGTTTGCAATATGGGTAAATCTCTATTGTCTACACTGTCCAATGTTCCAGATCCACCAGTGATTCTACTCGCGTCAAAAATATGCAACCATTTCTTGACATCTTACTATGTAAAGCCAAAATACAAACTAGTGCACAATCCAATGCCGCAGCGCATCTAATATACAATCAAGTACGCAGTCTAATGTTTCCAATGCATCCAATTTCCAAGCATCATATTTTGCCTGCGCGTGGGCAGATATGGTCGTCACTGAACTGGTATTGATAGGATCTCTTCCCATCGGCGAAGTATGCCCATCCTGTAACGAGCAGCAATTGTTAGTGTTTATATCTCAGTCGTAATTGTAGGGTGTGACATACCACCCTCATAGCTGGCGTGAGGATTGCCACTATGCGTCATAGGGGTGACCCCTTGCGTACCCCCGGTGCAAGCACCAGCAATGGCTAGCATTGCACTTTGAAGCTCGGGCCCATAGCAAGTGTTGCTGCCTCCAAAGGAGCACACGCTCGAGACGGCGTTGCCCGCGCGAGCAGCAACGTTCGAGTGTGCCTGGATTTTGGATCCTCCGAGAGCGTTGCAAACATTGTAAAGGTTCAGATTGGCTCGCACGATATCAAGACTTTCCATGAACTAGCGGAAGTTAGCCACATCATCCACTGAAGAGATCAGTGCATAGCTGACTTCACTTTCGAAGCAGCCGGTTTCCCAGTTCGAGATTGCTTCCTGTCGGCGCACCTTGGCGCTTGGTGGAGCCGGGGCCTTGAGCGTGCGATCGATATCCCCAACGCGTTCTACCTTATCCGATCCATCGGCATTCACGGTATGGATCCAGATACCGTCACCACCATCCGTGGGAAGTGTGAAAGCAGCTTGACTTGCCGCGGCGCACGCCGCTAAGAAGATGAGTGTCTTGGTATACATTGCGAAGAAGGTAAGACGATATTATTGCGCTAGGGTAGGGCTGATATGCTTTTTTGATGGTGAATTGGATTTTATGAATCGTTGCTAAGGGGCTTGTGAGTCTGGTGAAGGTGTTGAATTTGATGTTTTGAGGACTCAGGGGGAGAATCAATGTCCTTATATATTCGAAAGGAATGCATACGAGTCATTTCGTAGAGTCAGGTAATATCTCCGCCGTGGTGACCAACGTTTGTGTCGAAGGATCCACCTGTGAGCTCATAAGCCAACATTCTGCGCCTTGATGAAGCTGGATTCGGAAATGAGAGGGTGGCATATACGAGAGCTGTTCGTGAAGACCAACTACTACCCATGATTCTCCCACACTAGCGTACACATTCATAAGAGTCTTGAGTCTTGTAAGAGACATGATAGTTTGGGAATCAAAGCTAGGACGGAATGCCTGAGTTGTGGCAATGCGCCTAGCTGAGGTTGGTTGTTTTTCCAGCGTCAAAAAAGAAACAGGAAGAATTAATATGGAATGCCGAAATGCCGAGGCACAGCCGGCTGACGTACCTAAAGTACCTTAATATATATCGTCTCTTGAAACGGTATCGGTGATGGATACTTTACCTTTAGCACTGCCTCCGTTTGTGAAGGCAGTTGACCCCCTGCAATATTGGGCGCCTCGCGTGTTTCAAGTACTTTAATGCCTGTATCACATCGCGCTAGTACTGAACTAATCATTTTATGTCTGCGCCGTCCAATCTCGGGCCGCCTTCCTTCGCCTCTAACGGGTCTTTCAGAGAGCTGTAATATTATTCCTTAAATCTCTAGGGGGAATCATATGCGGATATCAGGTTACAGTCGCTTCCGTCAGCGAAATGATTGTTGGCTTTGCTGAGCTACTGTCTTGAGCATAAGAGATTGAAAGATCTGCATCTACCCCTCAACGAGATGACGTATCGATTGGCTTGAACAAGTGACATAAAACCCTACCAGTATGTCTCTACTCGTATATGATTTTCTAACCCCTGCAAAAAGAGTCTGAGTCAGATAACATCTCATGTAAGCCAGCGTTTCAAGAAAATGAAATTTGATAGTGTGAAAAAGGGGGTCAAGAAGGAGGCGCATCGATTGGCCTAAACAAATCATGGGAAAACCTACCAGCATAGCCTCGACACAGCCCAGAAATTGTCAGATGTGGATGATGTTTCGTTTGCTCGAGATGATAGAGTGTTGGAGGCTTAGCTGCTGATGCGTCAGCTATGTCAATTTATTGAGGCTTGCACCGTCAATGAGCCTTTGACGGGCTGAGTATAAAGTCCACGAAGTTTCGCCGTACACCTTCGAAATTTAGACATCATCGCTCTACTATCTCATCACTATCTTATTGGCCCATCTTCACATCGACTCCCCATTTGAACCCAATACCAGATCCAGAACCTCTTCTTTCGCCCCTTTACCTAAGATCTAGCAAGAACTACAAGCCAGTATGCAGTTCAAAACAGTCGTGGTGAGCTCGAACTCGATATTCTTTATATCAAGAAGTTCGTTTACTAACCACACGATTTCTAGTGGGCAGCAACGCTCCTGTTCCCCCTTTCACTCGCCCTCCCGTCACCGGATATTACCCCCCAAGCGGTCTCAACAACAGACCTTAGACCGCGAGGTGGGCCCTACAGGGTCGTTGCCGGCATTAACATAGTGTGGAGCAAGACCCAAATCACAATGTCCGGCGTAACGACCCCTAACCTCTTACTCTACGAATCCATCCAAACCAGCCAACAATACGCCCGTGGCGCATTCGCACACTGCCGTGAGTTGGTCTCTGACGCCGGCCTTGACGTTGGCGACCTAGCGAGCCTAGAAAATGCCAGGTACACTGGCGGATACATAAATTTGTTAACCAACGGTGTGACGTCGGCCATTCAGCTAGCTATGACGGTCACTCTGGATGAATATGACGTCACCGATACTCTTGTGGAGGCTTTCGCCTCGTACTGGAGAGGGTCGGGGTATTCAGTCACCGCTTTTCCCCAGCAGGTTGATGCCGTCCCGCCGGGCTTATACATGACACCGAACAAACGCAGCCTAGGGGAAGTTTTTGGTAAGATACTGGAGAAGAAGAGCCTGAATCAGATGCTAGGGCTCGATGTTATACAGAAGAGGCAGTCCAGTATTTGTTCCAACCCGATCGATCTTCGTCGCCAATTTACCAATGCTGAGCCAGCAGCATCGGGCTACACCCTTGTCAATATGTGCTGAGCTTGTCTACGAAGTGCGTGTTCTGTAAAATACGGGCATGGGTATTGAACTTTTTTTGTCTCGGCGCTTGTATTAGACGAGGATATATGTGTATTGCAAAGGTTTTGATTAGAATGCCTGACTGCATCTCTCTTTTCTTTCAAGTATTCAAGGTACGAAAGATTAGCAAACGAAATCTTGACCCTCCTATCTTGGTGTGTACATAGAATACATCAAGCGCACGTTGGTATCAAAGCATATGCAAGTCTGGAATTACTAATTTCGTGCCGCCTCTGTACAGAGTTTCCTTCTCCATCCAGCACCGCCTCCATCTCTCCTCTTTCATTAATCGAGAGTAACATAAATAAGCCTGGAGCAGTAGTGGTAAGTTGAGCAGTGGACGAGGTCTCGCCTGGCATATCAGCGCGTTGACGGTTCGTCGAGGTGGTCAGAGAGAGCGGAGCAAGGGGCAGGGTTTGCGAGTTGTTGGAAAATCTCGTGGTGCTAGACGGCTGTGACGGAAAGGGGCCGAAATTGTCCACATGGATGACATCCACATTCCAGGATCTCGTTCCAAGGGCACGGGCGGCGTAGGCATACATTTCATAGGCATGGCCTATATACAACGGAAGCATCTCGTTGTTTTGACGAGCAAACAGCTTGCTGCACAATTCTTGTCATGATGCACGTAAGGAACAGTAGCGGAAGTATGGCCGTACAAGGTCAGGGTACCAAGAAAAGCGATTTCGATCCCGAATAATATCCTTATTAATAATAATATTATACTCGTTAAGTAGGAAATATACTATTTTATCTAAATAAATTATCGGTCGTTATTTAAAATACTTTAGAAATTTATATTTTAAAAGTTTATTAATTATCCTAAAACGCCCGCTTAAGTTCTTATTTAGTATATAAATAATATTATATGATAGAGACTTTATATTTATTTTATTTTATATAGAGTATATAAATTAACGTTATAAAGGCTAACGGCGATAATATCGATATTATATCCTAGCTCGAATTTATACTAGATTAGGGAGCGAATTAAGGCTAGAATAACGGCGACTTTCCCATGGTTCGGTAGAAGGGGTCACCCCTGAACCGTCCAAACCCCTGAACCGTCCACTGGTAGGGCTGAAGCCCGTAGACCCCCGAAAGAGTGCCCTAGAGCCCTCCTTCGGGGTACCGAGCCGGAATCTTCTAGGGA